>OKER01000275.1_pt1 | contig 13316 bp, 14 predicted proteins | sample 1610031 | NCBI WGS metagenome assembly OKER01 (sample SAMN04436611, study PRJEB24849) | human gut metagenome | biome: human gut; feature: NICU; material: stool | host: Homo sapiens | place: USA: Saint Louis, MO | collected 2009-12-31
AGCCGGCTTAACCTAAACGTTTTGTGAAGTGAGACATGACCCGACGCGCCGACCGTTTATTTCAGATTGTGCAGATCCTGCGCGGCAGGCGGCTCACTACCGCCGCGCTGCTGGCGGAGCGGTTGGGCGTGTCGGAGCGCACCGTGTATCGCGATATTCGCGATCTCTCCCTCTCCGGCGTGCCGGTGGAGGGCGAGGCGGGGAGTGGTTATCGCCTGCTGGCGGGCTACGATCTGCCGCCGCTGATGCTGACCACCAAAGAATCCGAAGCGCTGATCGCCGCGATTCGGTTGCTGAAAACCTGGGGCGGTGAGGCGCTGTCGCAATCGCTGGAATCCGCCCAGGAGAAGATGCTGGCGATCCTGCCGGAGGCGCGCCGGCGCCAGGCGGAGCAGACCCGCCTGTTTGCCCCCGATCTCGGCGCCCATCGCTATGCCAAAACCTATTTTGACGTCATTCATCAGGCGGTCTCCGGCCAGCAGGTGCTGCAGTTGCGCTATCAGGATGAGTCTGGCCGGGTAACCGAGCGCGACGTGCTGCCGCTGGGGCTGTTTTTCTGGGGGGAGCGCTGGCTGCTGGTGGCCTGGTGCGAGCTGCGTAATGATTATCGTAACTTTCGCCTCGACCGTTGTCTGGCGGTCAGGGCGACCGAGCGTCGATTCAGCGAGTGTGCCGATCGCTCGTTAAGCGATTTTCTGCGCAAAGTGCGGTGCGACGTGTGGGAGAAATAAAAACGCCCGGCTGGCCCGGGCGCTGTCTTGCTGTATCCGCAATTAGAAGTTGTAACCGACCACGAAGTAACCACCCCAGCCGGTCGAGCGGACGCTGAAATCGCCATCGCCGAAGTTCAGCTTGGCATCGTCAGCCCACTGACCGCCGTTATGGAAGTAACGGGCCACCACCGAGTAGTGCCAGTGCGCGTAGTTCAGCGCCAGGATGTGGCTGGAGGCGATGGAGTTGCTGGTGCGCGCGTGCTTCCCGTTCAGATCGTAGAAGTTGTCATCGCCGAGGTCAGAACCCCAGTCGAAGTTGGTGAAACCGATGTAGCTCAGCGAGCCGCCCCACAGGTCGGTCAGCGGCACGAAGTATTTCACTTTGAAGCGGTAGCCGTCCCACTCGTTTTCGTTGGACGCGCCGTAGTTCTGCCACTGGTATTTGGCGTAGACGTTCAGCGACAGGCTCATCGGCAGGCCGGTATCGATATCGGTACCCAGACCCATATACCAGGTGCTCTGCTCCTGAGAGTCGTTACGGCCCATATCGTAGATATAGTTGTTCGCGAAGTACCACTCTTTGAACGGCCCGAAGCTCAGATCGGTATTGGTCAGCTTATCGATAGAGAAACGCGGTTCGATCTCCATAAACAGCGGCGAGCCGTTGTTCCAGATACCTTTTGCCGTGCTGTTGCCGCCGAAGAATACCGGGGCATCGATATAGCCGTAGAAATCAAACCAGTCTTTTTTGGCGAACGCTTCATATTCCAGGTAGGTATCGTTACGGATCTGCGGTCCAAAACGGGTGTGGTAGCTGCCCACCACGTTAACACTCTGGTGCCACCAGTCAGACAGGTACTGCGGTTTATCGTTTTCTGCCGCGCCCGCAGTAAAAGAAGTGGAGAGCGCCACAACCGCACCCGCTGCCAGTAATGTTTTTTTCATAGTAATGCCACTGTTTAAATTGAGCCTGAAGGCGTTAAAAGAAGTGCCGAAGCGTTTCTAAATATTTCGTCTTTCTGTGGGGGTCTATTATAGGAATCATTGCTCACAAAAATACGTGTTGTTTCACATAACCAGAACATGCGTAATCGATTGCGTTCACGATTCTATGCATTTCTTGACAAAATGCTACTGAAAATCGCCATACAGAACGATTTCTAATGAACTCTTGTGAAAAGTTGTAAGTGGATAAGAAAGACGGGGCTGGAGGTAGCCGGGCGGGGCAGGGCCCGGCGTGAAGATTTACTGTGCGGCGGCGGGCTGGATATCGTGGACGCGAATAAAACCGACTTTGTCGGGCGTCACGTTCAGACGCAACGGGATATCCACATCGCTGGGGGCGAGGATGCTGGCCGGGGCGCTAATCAGCTGATCCTGAACATTGACTTCCTGATAGCTGTGGGTGGTGCCGGTGATCTGCCCGGAGGCGACGGTGGCGGTAAAGGCCGGCAGCGGATCGTTGGATTCACCCTGAATGCGTAAAGTCAGGCGTGACCCGTCGCCGTCCGGCGTAATGCTGCCCACCGACATGCGCAGGGTGCCGATCTGGCTCTCCAGCCGCGCCGGGGTTTTGGCCTCCGGCAGCAGATAGACGCCGCGGGTGGATTTGGCGTTCAGCGCGTTTTGTTGGGTGATTTTGATCGTTTGCTGATTGAGCTGGGTCATCTCCTGGCTCAGGGTACTCACGCTCTGGTGCATCTGGCGGATTTCGCTTTGCTGGGCGCAGGCGGTCAGGGTAAACAGGCTGCCCGCGATGGCGAGTTTCAGGTAACGTCTTGTCATGGTCAGGATTCCGTTTGCAGAGGATGCTTAATGGTAGCCAAACCGCCTGCCTCTCTCATAGATCCTTTGTCTCAAAAGCTCTTTCTTTGTAGTCAGGTCACTTCGCGGTAAACTACCCTTCAGTTTAACTACCTGTCAGGACGCGCTATGCATTGCCCTTTCTGTTTCGCCGTGGATACCAAAGTGATCGACTCTCGTCTGGTGGGGGAAGGCTCTTCCGTGCGTCGCCGTCGGCAGTGCCTGGTCTGTAATGAACGCTTTACCACCTTCGAAGTGGCGGAGCTGGTGATGCCCCGGGTGGTGAAGAGTAACGATGTGCGTGAACCCTTCAACGAAGACAAGCTGCGCAGCGGGATGCTGAAAGCGCTGGAGAAACGTCCGGTTAGCGCCGATGACGTGGAAATGGCGGTCAACCATATCAAAACCCATCTGCGCGGCACCGGCGAGCGCGAAGTGGCCAGCAAAATGATTGGCAATCTGGTGATGGAGCAGCTGAAAAAGCTGGATAAAGTCGCCTATATTCGCTTTGCGTCGGTCTATCGCAGCTTTGAAGACATCAAAGAATTCGGCGAAGAGATCGCCCGCTTACAGGACTAAGCCATGCAGGACGAAATGTACATGGCGCGAGCGCTGAAGCTTGCCGCGCGCGGACGCTTTACCACCCATCCTAACCCTAATGTCGGCTGCGTCATTGTGAAAGACGGCGAGATCGTCGGCGAGGGCTTTCACTATCGCGCCGGCGAGCCGCACGCCGAAGTGCACGCGCTCCGCATGGCCGGCGAAAAGGCGCAGGGCGCCACCGCCTACGTCACCCTTGAGCCCTGCAGCCACCATGGCCGTACGCCGCCGTGCTGCGATGCGTTGATCGCCGCCGGCGTTAGCCGCGTGGTCGCTGCGATGCAAGACCCAAACCCGCAGGTGGCGGGGCGCGGTCTGTATCGTCTGCAGCAGGCCGGTATTGACGTCAGCCACGGGCTGATGATGAACGAAGCGGAAGCGCTGAATAAGGGCTTCCTGAAGCGGATGCGCACCGGTTTTCCCTGGGTGCAGCTGAAGCTGGGCGCCTCGCTGGACGGCCGCACGGCGATGGCCAGCGGTGAAAGCCAGTGGATCACCTCCCCGCAGGCGCGACGCGACGTGCAGCGTCTGCGCGCCCAAAGTCATGCCATCCTCACCAGCAGCGCCACCGTGCTGGCGGACGATCCTGCGCTGACCGTGCGCTGGCAGGAGCTGAGCGCGGATACTCAGGCGCTGTATCCCGAAGAGAATTTGCGCCAACCGCTGCGCGTCGTCATCGACAGTCAGAACCGCGTCACGCCTGAGCACCGTATTGTGCAGCAGGCAGGAGAAACGCTGTTTGCCCGCCTGCGTGCGGATGAGCGCCAGTGGCCGGAAAGCGTTCGTACGCTGCTGGTGCCGGAACATAACGGCCATCTCGATCTGGTGTTGCTGATGATGCTGCTTGGCAAACAGCAGGTGAACAGCGTCTGGGTGGAGGCGGGAGCGACGCTTGCCGGGGCGCTGCTGCAGGCTGGCCTTGTCGACGAGCTTATCGTCTATATTGCGCCTAAACTGTTAGGCAATGCGGCGCGTGGATTATGCGCGCTGCCGGGGCTTGAAGAACTGAGCCAGGCACCCCATTTCAAATTCAATGAGATACGTCAGGTTGGCCCGGATGTCTGCCTGCATTTAACCACTGCGTGAGGCTTTCCTGATTATTAGGAAGCAGCGCTCAGAATAATATGATAAAATCCGCCCCCCTTGCGGGGCACATGAACCCGAAGGAAGAGTATGAACATTATTGAAGCTAACGTTGCTACCCCGGACGCTCGCGTCGCCATCACCATTGCGCGTTTCAACAACTTTATCAATGACAGCCTGCTGGAAGGTGCGATTGACGCCCTGAAACGCATTGGTCAGGTAAAAGATGAAAACATCACCGTTGTTTGGGTTCCAGGCGCGTATGAGCTGCCGCTGGCGGCTGGCGCACTGGCGAAAACCGGTAAATATGACGCGGTGATCGCGCTGGGTACGGTGATCCGCGGCGGTACTGCCCACTTTGAATATGTGGCTGGCGGTGCAAGCAATGGCCTGGCGCATGTCGCTCAGGACAGCGAAATCCCGGTAGCCTTTGGTGTTCTGACCACTGAAAGTATTGAACAAGCCATCGAGCGCGCTGGCACCAAAGCCGGTAACAAAGGCGCAGAAGCTGCGCTGACCGCGCTGGAAATGATTAACGTATTGAAAGCCATCAAGGCCTGATTTTTGTAAGGGGAATTCCGTGAAACCTGCTGCTCGTCGCCGCGCCCGTGAGTGTGCCGTCCAGGCGCTCTACTCCTGGCAGTTGTCCCACAACGACATCGCTGATGTCGAATACCAGTTCCTGGCGGAACAGGACGTAAAAGATGTAGATGTTCTGTATTTCCGTGAACTGCTGTCCGGAGTGGCGACTAACAGCGCGTACCTCGACGGCCTGATGAAGCCCTACCTGTCCCGTCAGCTGGAAGAGCTGGGCCAGGTGGAAAAAGCGGTGCTGCGTATCGCGCTGTTTGAGCTGTCCAAACGTGACGACGTACCGTATAAAGTGGCCATCAATGAAGCTATCGAACTGGCGAAAACCTTCGGCGCTGAAGATAGCCATAAGTTCGTCAACGGCGTGCTGGACAAAGCGGCTCCGGTAATTCGTCCCCGCAAAAAGTAAACGCCAGGCCGGGCTTTGCAGGATCTGATCCCGCGAACCCGGCCTTATTTTTTTCTTTGCTGAGGCATAACGTATGGCATGCGGCGAATTTTCCCTGATTGCCCGTTATTTTGATCGCGTTAAAAGCGCCCGCCTTGATGTTGAAACCGGCATCGGCGATGACTGCGCGCTCCTGAATATCCCCGAGAAAAAAACGCTGGCAATCAGCACCGACACCCTGGTGGCGGGCAATCACTTCTTACCCGATATCGACCCTGCCGACCTCGCTTATAAAGCGCTGGCGGTGAACCTGAGCGACCTCGCGGCGATGGGCGCGGAACCGGCGTGGCTCACGCTGGCGCTGACTTTGCCAGAGGTGGATGAAACCTGGCTGGAAGCCTTTAGCGACAGCCTGTTTGTCCAACTGGACTATTACGATATGCAGCTGATTGGCGGTGATACCACCCGTGGCCCGCTCGCCATGACGCTGGGTATTCACGGCTTTGTGCCGCCAGGGCGCGCCATGAAACGCGCTGGCGCGAAGCCAGGAGACTGGATCTATGTCACCGGCACCCCGGGAGACAGCGCCGCCGGCCTGGCGGTGCTGCAGAACCGGCTGACGGTGGATGAACCGTCTGACGCCGACTACCTGCTGGCTCGTCATCTGCGCCCGATGCCGCGCGTGCTGCAGGGTCAGGCGCTGCGTGACCTGGCGACATCGGCTATCGATCTTTCCGACGGCCTGATCTCCGATCTGGGCCATATTCTTAAAGCCAGCGGCTGCGGCGCGCGCATCGATCTCGATGCCATGCCGTATTCCGACGCGATACTGCGCCAGGTGGAGCCCGAGCAGGCGCTGCGCTGGGCGCTCGCCGGCGGGGAAGATTACGAACTGTGCTTTACCGTACCGGAGCTGAACCGCGGGGCGCTGGACGTGGCCCTTGGCCATCTTGGCGCGCGTTTTACCTGTATCGGACAGATTGCGCCGGAGAGCGAAGGGCTGCAATTTATCCGCGATGGTAAGCCGGTCGCGCTTGATTTAAAGGGATACGATCACTTTGCGTAGTCGAGACGAGGCGTTACGCCGCCTGAGCATGCGTAACCCGTGGCATCTGCTGGCGACTGGCTTTGGCAGCGGCTTAAGCCCGGTGGTACCGGGGACGATGGGGTCGCTGGCGGCGATCCCGTTCTGGTATCTGATGACCTTTCTCCCCTGGCAGCTCTACTCGCTGGTGGTGATGATGAGCATCTGTATTGGCGTCTATCTGTGCCATCGCACGGCCAAAGATATGGGCACCCATGACCACGGCAGTATAGTCTGGGATGAGTTTGTCGGGATGTGGATCACCCTGATGGCGTTGCCGACCCTGGACTGGCAGTGGGTGGCCGCTGGCTTCGTGATTTTCCGTATCTTCGATATGTGGAAGCCGTGGCCGATTCGCTGGTTTGACCGCAATATCCACGGCGGAATGGGGATTATGGTCGACGATATCGTCGCCGGCGTGATCTCGGCCGGCGTGCTGTATGTCATTGGCCATCACTGGCCCATCGGTCTGCTTTAATCGTCTCTCCCCGGTAGCATCATGCTGCCGGGGAAACCACACCTGTTACTTAAATCCCACCACCGGATGCGGCTGATACGGCGCCTCCAGCTTGTCGATCTGTTCCGGAGAAAGCGTCAAATCCACCGCCTGCAGCAGGTCGTCGAGCTGTTCCTGACGCGATGGACCGATAATCGGCGCGGCAACGCCAGGTTTACTTAACAGCCAGGCGAGGGCGACCTGGGCGCGGCTGGCGTCGAGTTCTTCCGCCACGTCCGCGAGATTCCCGGCGATCTGCGCGTCGTTTTCTTCGCTGGTGCTGTAAAGCGTTTTGCCGAACTCATCCGAAACCAGCCGGGCGGTGGTCTCTCCCCAGGGGCGGGTCAGTCTGCCGCGCGCCAGCGGGCTCCACGGGATCACCGCCACGCCGTTGTGCTGACACAGTGGCAGCATCTCATTCTCTTCTTCCCGGTAAATCAGATTGTAGTGATCCTGCATGGTGACAAAGCGCGCCCAGCCGTTCTGCTGCTGGAGCGCCAGCGCCTGGGCAAACTGTCGGGCATGCATGGACGAGGCGCCGATATAGCGCGCTTTGCCGGCTTTCACCACCTCGTCCAGCGCTTCGAGGGTCTCTTCAATCGGGGTGGTATAGTCCCAGCGGTGGATCTGCAGCAGGTCGACATAGTCCATCCCAAGACGGCGCAGGCTGTCGTCGATGGAGCGCAGGATCTGCGCCCGGGAAAGCCCTTCCGCCAGATCGCCGACCTGGTGATACACTTTGGTGGCGACAACCACCTCATCACGGCGGGCAAAGTCGCGCAGGGCGCGGCCAACGATCTCTTCACTGCTGCCGTCGGAGTAGCTGTTTGCGGTATCGAAGAAGTTGATGCCGCCTTCAATAGCGTGCTGGATAAGCGGGCGGCTGCTCTCTTCCGGAAGCGTCCAGGCGTGTCTGCCGCGGTCCGGCTCGCCGAAGGTCATGCAGCCGAGGCAGAGTCGGGAAACCCGTAAGGCAGTATCACCGAGGGGGATATAGTGCATAGTGCGCTCCTGCTATTCATCAAGGGTATCCCTTAAGCATAGCAGGAGCGGAAGGGGCAATTATGCCAGCCAGTCGCGGATTTTGGCTTCAATACCGGCGGCATCAAGGCCGAGGTCGGCGCGGATCTCTTCCTGAGTGCCCTGAGGAATAAAATAATCCGGCAGGCCAATATTGAGCACCGGTACCGCCCGGCGATGGGCCATCAGCACTTCGTTCACGCCGCTGCCGGCGCCGCCCATGATGGCGTTCTCTTCCAGCGTCACCAGCGCGTCGTGTTCGCCGGCCAGCTGCAGGATCAGCGCCGTATCCAGCGGCTTCACAAAGCGCATATCCACGAGGGTCGCGTTGAGTTTATCCGCTACCGCCGCGGCTTCCGGCAGCAGGATCGCTATTTTCTCGCCCTGACGTTTCACCATCCCTTTGCCGATCGGCAGCGATGCCAGCGGCTCGAGCGTCGCGCCGGTGCCGCTACCGCGCGGATAGCGCACGGCGCAGGGGCCGTCGCTGTAATGGTAGCCGGTATGCAGCATCTGGCGACATTCATTTTCATCGCTCGGGGTCATCACCACCATATCCGGAATACAGCGCAGGAAGGAGAGATCGAACGCTCCCTGATGCGTCTGGCCGTCTGCACCGACAATCCCGGCGCGGTCGATAGCAAACAGCACCGGCAGCTTCTGGATAGCCACATCGTGGATCACCTGATCGTAGGCTCGCTGCAGGAAGGTGGAGTAGATCGCCACCACCGGCTTGTAGTCGCCAATCGCCAGCCCGGCGGCGAAGGTGACCGCATGCTGCTCGGCAATGGCGACGTCAAAGTACTGATCGGGGAATTTCTTCGAAAACTCCACCATCCCTGAACCTTCGCGCATCGCCGGCGTGATCGCCATCAGCTTGCTGTCTTTGGCCGCCGTTTCGCACAGCCAGTCGCCGAAGATTTTCGAGTAGGAAGGGAGACCGCCGCTGCTTTTGGGCAGTACGCCGCTGGTATGGTCGAATTTTGGCACCGCATGGAAGGTGATCGGGTCTTTCTCGGCAGGCTCATAGCCGCGGCCCTTTTTGGTCATAATATGCAGGAACTGCGGGCCTTTCAGGTCGCGCATGTTCTTCAGCGTGCTGACCAGACCGAGCACATCGTGGCCATCGACCGGCCCGATGTAGTTAAAGCCCAGCTCTTCAAACAGCGTGCCCGGCACCACCATCCCTTTGATATGTTCTTCGGTTCGTTTAAGCAGCTCTTTAATCGGCGGCACCCCGGAGAAGACCTTTTTACCCCCTTCGCGCAGGGTGGAGTAGAGCTTGCCGGAGAGCAGCTGCGCCAGATGATTGTTCAGCGCGCCAACGTTCTCGGAAATCGACATTTCATTGTCATTCAGCACGACCAGCAGGTCGGGTTTGATATCCCCGGCGTGGTTCATCGCTTCAAACGCCATGCCGGCGGTGATCGCCCCGTCGCCAATCACGCACACTGCGCGCCGCTGCTTATCCTCTTTCGCGGCGGCGATAGCCACCCCGATACCGGCGGAAATGGAGGTGGAGGAGTGGCCGACGCTCAGCACGTCATACTCGCTTTCACCGCGCCACGGGAAGGGGTGCAGGCCGCCTTTCTGGCGAATGGTGCCGATTTTGTCCCGGCGGCCGGTCAGAATTTTATGCGGGTAGGCCTGATGGCCGACGTCCCAGATCAGGCGATCGAACGGCGTGTTATACACGTAGTGCAGCGCCACGGTCAGTTCCACCGTGCCGAGGCCAGAGGCAAAGTGACCGCTGGAGCGGCTGACGCTGTCCAGCAGATAGCGCCGCAGCTCATCACACAGCTTCGGCAGGCTCTCTTTTGGCAACAGGCGCAACTCCTGGGTGGAATCTACCAGCGCCAGGGTCGGGTATTTGGCAATATCAAAACTCATCAGAGACTCATTTATTGTTTATTTATCGCGCTGAATAATGTAATTCGCGAGCGCTTCCAGTGCCGAAGTATCCAGAGATTGTGCGGCCAGCTCATCTAACGACCGGCGGGCATCAGCGATCAGGTCGTGCGCTTTATTCCGGGCTTGCTCAAGACCCAGGAGGGCGGGATAGGTGCTTTTACCCAATTGCTGGTCGGCACCCTGACGTTTGCCAAGGGTCGCAGTATCCCCTACCACGTCGAGAATGTCATCCTGGACCTGGAAGGCAAGACCGATATTTTCCGCATAGCGATCCAGCGCGGGCAGGGCAGCGCGGCCGCGTTCGCCGGCGCTCAGCGCCCCCATCCGGACGGCGGCGCGGATCAACGCCCCCGTTTTGTGGCGATGGATACGCTCCAGCGCCTGCAGATCCACCTGCTGTCCTTCCGCCTCCAGATCCAGCGCCTGGCCGCCGCACATACCCGCCACGCCGCTGGCCTGCGCCAGTTCGGAGACCATCGCCAGCCGGTCCCGATCAGAGACGTCGGCCATCGGCGCATCACTCAGTATAGAGAACGCCAGCGTTTGCAGGGCATCTCCCGCAAGAATTGCGTTGGCTTCGCCAAATTTAATATGACAGGTCGGCAGTCCGCGACGCAGATCGTCATCATCCATCGCCGGCAAATCATCATGCATCAGGGAATAAGCATGAATACATTCGACCGCCGCGGCGGGGGCATCGAGCGTGGTGCGGCTGACGCCGAACATCGCGCCGGTGGCATAGACAAGGAAGGGGCGCAGGCGTTTACCGCCTAAGAGTGCGCCATAATGCATCGCTTCCACCAGCGGAGTGTTCTGAAAGGGCTGCGGCGCGATAAAACGGCGCAATGCCCCATTAGCCTGTTCCACACAGGCCTGCAATTGTTGCGGGAAATCCATTTTATTCAGCGTCCGGCGTAAAAGGCGTGGTCGGGGAATCTTCACTATCCGCCAGCAGGATCTGCACGCGCTGTTCGGCCTTCTGCAGCTGACTTTGCCCCTGGCGCGCCAGCTGTACGCCGCGCTCAAATTCGCTTAGCGCTTCCTCTAACGGCAAATCGCCGCTTTCCAGACGGTTAACGATCTGCTCCAGTTCGCCCAGAGCAGTTTCAAAGCTGGCCGGGGCCTCATTTTTCTTTGGCATAGTGAATGTAGACTCTTGTTATGTCGCGACGGCAATACCGGGTATGGTAACGAAGTCACGCGTGTAAGCAAATAACGCGCAATGGTGATATACTCCGCGCCCAGGATGCAGGCACCGGTGTGCGCTGCTTTACAACTTTTGCTTATAGCCCCGTCGGGCTTGCCAACGAACTATTGTCGCCATGAAGTTTATCATTAAATTGTTCCCGGAAATCACCATCAAAAGCCAATCTGTGCGGTTGCGCTTCATTAAAATCTTAACCGGGAACATTCGTAACGTTCTCAAAAACTATGACGAGACGCTGGCCGTCGTCCGTCATTGGGATCATATCGAAGTTCGCGCGAAAGATGAAAATCAGCGCCCGGCTATTCGCGATGCGCTGACCCGTATCCCCGGCATCCACCATATTCTGGAAGTCGAAGACGTACCGTTCACCTCGCTGCACGATATTTTTGAAAAGACGCTGCCGCTGTGGCGCGAGGCGCTGGAAGGCAAGACCTTCTGCGTGCGTGTGAAGCGTCGCGGCAAACATGAATTCACCTCCATTGAGGTGGAACGCTACGTCGGCGGCGGTCTGAATCAGCATATTGAAACGGCGCGCGTGAAGCTGACCGACCCGGACGTCACCGTCAATCTCGAGATTGAAAACGATCGCCTGCTGCTGGTGAAAGGCCGCTATGAAGGCATCGGCGGCTTCCCGATCGGCACCCAGGAAGATGTGCTGTCGCTGATCTCCGGCGGCTTTGACTCCGGCGTTTCCAGCTATATGCTGATGCGCCGCGGCTGCCGCGTGCACTACTGCTTCTTTAACCTTGGCGGTGCCGCCCACGAGATTGGCGTTCGCCAGGTCGCACATTACCTGTGGAACCGCTTCGGCAGTTCGCACCGCGTTCGCTTTGTGGCGATTAACTTTGAGCCCGTGGTCGGCGAAATCCTTGAAAAAGTGGACGATGGTCAGATGGGTGTCGTGCTCAAGCGCATGATGGTCCGCGCTGCGTCAAAAGTCGCGGAACGCTACGGCGTGCAGGCGCTGGTCACCGGCGAAGCGCTGGGCCAGGTTTCCAGTCAGACCCTCACTAACCTGCGCCTGATCGACAACGTCTCCGATACTCTGATCCTGCGTCCGCTGATTTCGCACGATAAAGAGCACATCATCGACCTGGCGCGTGAGATCGGCACGGAAGATTTCGCCCGCACCATGCCGGAATACTGCGGCGTGATCTCGAAGAGCCCGACCGTGAAGGCGGTGAAGGCGAAGATTGAAGCGGAAGAAGAACACTTCGATTTCAGCATCCTCGATAAAGTGGTGGAAGAGGCGAGCAATATCGACATTCGCGATATTGCCCAGCAGACGGAAGCCGCCGTGGTTGAAGTGGAAACCGTGACCGGCTTTGGCGCTAACGACGCGATCCTCGACATCCGCTCCATTGACGAGCAGGAAGACAAGCCGCTGAAGGTCGAGGGCGTTGAGGTCGTTTCGCTGCCGTTCTACAAGCTGAGCACCAAATTTGGCGATCTTGATCAGAGCAAAACCTGGCTGCTGTGGTGCGAGCGCGGGGTGATGAGCCGTCTGCAGGCGCTCTATCTGCGCGAGCAGGGCTTCAGCAACGTGAAAGTTTATCGCCCGTAACGGGTTGCCATCCATATTGAAAAAGGCCTTCCCCGATGGAAGGCCTTTTGTCATCTCCGGGCCAGCGCATTAGCGCAGGGTCATCGCCAGGTCATTCAGCTGATCGATGACGATATTCCAGCCCTCAAAAAATCCCATCTGCTCATGCTGCTCGCGAGTTTCATCATCTGCATGCAGCACCGTGGCCGTATAGCGACATCCGTCTTTTTCGTCGGCAAAGGTGATGATGGCCGTCATGGCAAAAGGGGACACGGCAGGACGATAATCCGCCGTCAGCATCGAGGTCATGACGATTTTTTGTTGCGGGATGACCGCAAGAAAACAGCCGGGATTATCGCTGCGTTCACCGTCAGGGCCGTGCATCACGGTATGAAAAGCCCCGCCAGAGCGAAAATCAAAGGCCAGCACCTCAGTAGACCAGGGCTTCGGGCACCACCAGGTTTTGAGTAATGCCGGGTCGGCCCACGCGCGCCACAGGGCAGAGGCTGGCGCGCTGAGCAGGCGGCTGATGACAAGATCGCGAGAATCGGTTGCGCTACGGGACATGCTACGACTCCTCAGGAAAAGGGGAGCCAGTCCGCGGCGCGGACCGGCTATCAGGCTTCGTAGTAATTATAGATGCCGGCGGCCATTACCAGCTGCGAGGCGACCTCATACGCTTTCTCGCGACCCACCAACAGGTCAATCATTTTCAGGGCGAAATCAATCGATGTCCCCGGTCCCTGGCTGGTTAACAGATTCACCCGTGGATCCCAGACCACCCGTTTATCCTGCCACTGATCGGCGGGGATATGTTCCTTCAGCGCCGGAAAACCGGTCATGTTACCGATCGGGAACAGCTGATGTGGCACCAGCA
>OKER01000281.1_pt1 | contig 13200 bp, 13 predicted proteins | sample 1610031 | NCBI WGS metagenome assembly OKER01 (sample SAMN04436611, study PRJEB24849) | human gut metagenome | biome: human gut; feature: NICU; material: stool | host: Homo sapiens | place: USA: Saint Louis, MO | collected 2009-12-31
CTGGAGACCAAATGATCCTTGATGGACCACACCGTAAAGGTGATTTGCGTCGTGCTCGTGCTGGTGCTGCTAACATCGTTCCTAACTCAACTGGTGCTGCTAAAGCTATCGGTTTGGTTATCCCAGAATTGAACGGTAAACTTGACGGTGCTGCTCAACGTGTTCCAATTCCAACAGGTTCTGTAACTGAATTGGTTTCAGTCCTTAACAAAGAAGTAACTGTTGATGAAGTTAACGCAGCAATGAAAGCAGCTGCTAACGAATCTTACGGTTACACTGAAGATCCAATCGTATCTTCTGACGTTGTTGGTATGTCATTCGGTTCATTGTTTGACGCAACTCAAACTAAAGTTCAAACTGTTGATGGACATCAATTGGTTAAAACTGTTGCTTGGTATGATAACGAAATGTCATACACTTCACAACTTGTACGTACTCTTGAATACTTCGCGAAAATCGCTAAATAATTCAATTGTATAGGAAGAAGAGCTTCGGCTCTTTTTTATTTTCCAAAATAATAAAACAGTCGCATAAATAGGCTGTTATAATCTCAGTAGGATTGTGATTTATGAATAAGCTAGAAGATATTCCAAATAAGTATAAAGGGCTTGACACAACCCCAGGAGTTCTTATTATGTTTTTGTATAGCTAGCATACCATAAATAAGTATAAAAACGGTAAGTGATTCAAATAGGGTATAGACATCAAAAAACAATGTTTCCATGGATAAGGAGGTAAAAAATCGCACAAGTTATTGCTCCACTATCTAACCAATAGTAAGGAGATGGAAAATGTATGCCTATCTTTTCAGTGATAACTGCATAGTTAAAGCCTTCCCAGAATCCCCAAATAAGACGGATGAAAATGTATGCCAGGATATTACTAGGAAATGATTGGCTCATTACTTCTTTTGTTAATTGTATTGATTGAAGAGGTAGATAGGAATTAATCTGATGAGTAATTCCTTTAAATATGATAAGTGGTAGGGCTACAAGAAGAGATTGAAAAAGGATGATAACTAAATTTTTGGTGATTAATCCAAAGTGTCTGAAAGATTCTTTGCAATAAAGCATAACAGTGCTGGTTCCTAAGCCTGCGATGGCAAATTGACAACTAGCTAATAAGATTAATCGAAGCCATAGCGGTACTGATATTTGGTTAGTGTATGAAAAAAGAGTTGGTTTAAGAGTAAGAAAGAGGAGCAGAGGAACAAGGGTAAGAATAAGGATTACATTTAGATCATGGTCAGCTTGTTTCTGCTTCGTGTTTAGCTGTTTTTCATGGATATTCGACCTTTCTATTTAGATTATATGCTAAATGCCTTATACTAGTAATAAGCTAGAAATCCTTCTGATTTTGCTATCTCTTTTATGCATTTTGTGATATAATGAAAACGTATTAAAAAATTAAGGAGTCTGATCAAATGGCTAAATTGACTGTTAAAGATGTTGACTTGAAAGGGAAAAAAGTTCTCGTTCGTGTTGACTTCAACGTACCTGTAAAAGATGGCGTGATCACTAACGACAACCGTATCACTGCTGCCCTTCCGACTATCAAGTACATTCTTGAACAAGGTGGACGTGCAATTCTCTTCTCTCACCTTGGACGTGTAAAAGAAGAAGCTGATAAAGAAGGCAAATCACTTGCTCCTGTAGCTGCTGACTTGGCTGCTAAATTGGGTCAAGACGTTAAATTTATCCCAGGTGTTACACGTGGTGCTGAATTGGAAGCAGCTGTCAACGCTCTTGAAGATGGACAAGTTCTCTTGGTTGAAAACACTCGTTTTGAAGATGTTGATGGCAAGAAAGAATCTAAAAATGATCCTGAACTTGGTAAATACTGGGCATCACTTGGGGATGGTATCTTCGTAAACGATGCATTTGGTACAGCTCACCGTGCACACGCATCTAACGTTGGTATCTCAGCAAACGTTGACAAAGCTGTTGCTGGTTTCCTTCTTGAAAATGAAATTGCTTACATCAAAGAAGCAGTTGAAACTCCAGAACGTCCATTCGTAGCTATCCTTGGTGGTTCTAAAGTATCTGATAAGATTGGTGTTATCGAAAACCTTCTTGCAAAAGCTGATAAAGTTCTTATCGGTGGTGGTATGACTTACACATTCTACAAAGCACAAGGTATCGAAATCGGTAACTCACTTGTAGAAGAAGATAAACTTGATGTTGCTAAAGCTCTTCTTGAAAAATCAAACGGTAAATTGATCTTGCCAGTTGACTCAAAAGAAGCTAATGCATTTGCTGACTACACTGAAGTGAAAGACACTGAAGGTGAAGCAGTAGACCCAGGTTTCCTTGGCTTGGATATCGGTCCTAAATCAATTGCTGAATTCGATAAAGCCTTGACTGGTGCGAAAACAGTTGTATGGAATGGTCCTATGGGTGTATTTGAAAACCCTGACTTCCAAGCTGGTACAATCGGTGTGATGGACGCTATCGTGAAACAACCAGGCGTTAAATCAATCATCGGTGGTGGTGACTCAGCTGCCGCAGCAATCAACCTTGGACGTGCAGATAAATTCTCATGGATCTCTACTGGTGGTGGAGCTTCTATGGAACTTCTTGAAGGTAAAGAACTCCCAGGACTTGCAGCTTTGACTGAAAAATAATTTTTAGTAAATTAAGAACGTTCTGTAAGGCGTTCTTTTTTGTTGAATTGAAGACTATTCAATTGTAAGATGTAAAATATCAACATTCTTTTTTATTTTTTAATTATACAGTGAAATATCCCAAAAGCCAGTCAATCATGGTAAAATAGTAGAATGGGATTGAAATTTGAATCAAAAAAATTTAAGTTTGGTATGCGTACACTAAAGACCGGGATAGCCGTTTTTCTTGTTTTAGGCTTGTTCTCTGCTTTAGGCTGGGAAGGGCTTCAGATTGGTTGTTTAACTGCTGTTTTTAGTTTGCGTGAGAATTTTGACCGTAGTGTTCAATTTGGAAAGTCACGTATTTTTGCGAATACAGTTGGAGGTCTTTTATCGCTTTTATTCTATTTTGTGAATATGTGGTTTGACAATTCAGTTTGGGTGACTTTGCTATTGGTCCCTATTTTAACAATGTTGACTATTGTCATTAATGTGTCCTTTAATAATGCTTCTGGAGTTATTGGAGGAGTGGCTGCGCTTTTGATTATTACTTTGTCTATTCCACCTGATAATACCTTCACCTATGTGATAGCCAGAGTATTTGAAACGTTTTGCGGAGTCTTTATTGCAATCCTTGTTAATTATGATTATGATTGGTTACTTAAACATTTAAAATAAGAATAATAGAGTTCTCTTGAGCTCTTTTTTTATGGTTTTTAAAATAAAATCCTTGAATATAAGGTAATAATCAATACAATGTTCGGGATTTTCTCATTGTGTAAGAAAAAGTAACATTATCTGTTGACATGTAGTAACATTCAGAATATAATTGTTAGGAAAGGAGGATGATCATGGCAAGAGAAAAAGAACTAAGACGTTCTTTGGCTGTTTTTCCGATTGGCACAGTTATGAAGTTAACGGATTTAACTGCTCGTCAAATTCGTTACTATGAAGATCAGGGGTTGATTCAACCTGAACGTACAGCTGGAAATCGTCGTATGTACTCATTAAATGATATGGATAGTTTATTGGAAATCAAAGATTTTTTGAATGACGGTTACAATATTGCAGCAATTAAGCATGAGTATGAGGAACGTAAAGTTCGTGCGCAACAAAAACAAGTAGCTTTAACTGATGCGGACGTTCGACGTATCTTGCATGATGAACTCCTTCAGCAAGGCCGTTTTACGACCCCATCACAACGATTTGGTAACTTGCGTATTTAATTACGCTTTGAACTTTTATTTTTGGTTTTTATAAAGGAGACCCCTATTATGGCAATCACAGCAGCTGATATTCGTCGCGAAGTCAAAGAGAAGAATGTTACTTTTTTGCGTTTAATGTTCTCTGACATCCTTGGTGTTATGAAGAATGTTGAAATTCCTGCGACAGATGAACAGTTGGATAAGGTACTTTCAAATAAAGCTATGTTTGATGGTTCATCAATCGAAGGTTTTGTTCGTATCAATGAATCTGATATGTATCTTTACCCAGACCTTGATACTTGGACAGTCTTCCCTTGGGGTGATGAAAATGGGGCAGTCGCTGGTCTTATTTGTGATATCTATACTTCGGCAGGTGAACCATTTGCAGGAGACCCACGTGGTAACTTGAAAAAAGCTTTGCGTCATATGGAAGAAGTTGGTTATAAATCATTTAATCTTGGACCAGAGCCAGAATTTTTCCTTTTCAAATTAGATGAACAAGGTAATCCTACGCTTGAAGTTAACGATAAAGGTGGTTATTTTGACCTTGCACCAACTGACCTTGCCGACAACACACGTCGTGAAATTGTTAATGTGTTGACAGAAATGGGATTTGAAGTTGAAGCATCTCACCATGAGGTTGCGGTTGGACAACACGAAATCGATTTTAAATATGCTGATGTTTTGAAAGCATGTGATAATATTCAAATGTTTAAGCTAGTTGTTAAGACAATTGCTCGTAAACATGGTCTCTATGCTACATTTATGGCGAAACCTAAATACGGTATTGCTGGTAGTGGTATGCACTGTAACATGTCTCTCTTCACTGATGAAGGAAATGCTTTCTTCGATCCAGAAGATCCACGTGGTATGCAATTATCTCAAGATGCCTATTACTTCCTTGGTGGATTGATGAAACATGCCTATAACTATACTGCAATTATTAATCCAACGGTTAACTCTTATAAACGTTTGGTACCAGGTTACGAAGCACCTGTATATATTGCATGGGCAGGTAGCAACCGTTCACCATTGATTCGCGTCCCTGCTTCTCGTGGTATGGGTACACGTTTGGAATTGCGTTCAGTAGACCCAATGGCAAACCCATACTTGGCACTTGCTGTTCTTTTGGAAGCAGGTCTTGATGGTATTCTTAACAAGATTGAAGCACCAGATCCAGTTGAAACAAACATCTATTCAATGTCTCCAGAAGAACGTAAAGAGGCTGGTATCATTGATTTGCCATCAACACTACGTAATGCTCTTAAAGCATTGGAAACGGATGAAGTGGTTCGTCAAGCATTGGGTAATCATATCTATACAAACTTCCTTGATGCGAAACGTATGGAATGGGCAAGCTATGCTACTTTCGTTTCACAATGGGAAATTGATAACTACTTAGATCTGTATTAATAAAATAATTTGAAGATCAGGGTTACCTGGTTTTCTTTTTGTTTAAAAAGGAGTTTATTAAGTTCTTGGATAGATTATGTACCTTTAACAGATTTGTTTGCTTTTGTCATATTTCTTTTTTCTCTCTTAATTACATAAAAATATCAAGATGTTAAACTAATTTTATATCAATCTTATTCAGGGGGGAATATAAAAACAACAAAACAGCTGCCTTAGCAATAGTCCCAAGTACATTATTGCTCGGGTCTTACAGTCGCTCAAACAACTGATGCTGATTCTTATACTGTTCAAAATGGAGACTTGTTCTTCTCAATTGCTAGCCAAGGCTTATGCTGTTGGTTCGATATCTGCTGCTCGTTCGATTGTACGTTGGACTGATGGTGGATATGGATACGTTGGTTATGTTAAACAAGTTGGTTAGATTCAAATCTTGGAGTCGAACTATAACAATTAGCAACACATTGATAACTATCATGCTTGGTTTAATTTATAAAATTCAACAACACCAGGGGCGGTATCTTACATTTATCCAGGTGCATAAAAGGAGAAGCAGCGTTTATGGAACTTTATTATTTACTGAAGATTTGTATCGGACTAAAAAATGGTAGCTGTTAGGCTACCATTTTTTAGTTATCAGGTGTGAGAATCATTGGAATGATGATTGGCTCACGTTCTGTTTTTTCATATAGGAATGGTCGTAATGCATTGACGATAGCTCCGTTAACGGATTGAATGCTGGCGTCTTTATTTTTAAGAGCAATACGAATTGCGTTGAATAGAATGCGTTGGCTATCACGAATAAGATCACCAGATTCACGCATATAGATAAAGCCACGACTGAGAATATCTGGACCAGCTAGAATCATCTTAGACTTGAAATCAACAGTTGCGACAGCAAGGACGACACCGTCTTCAGAAAGATCACGACGGTCACGAAGAACGGCCGCCCCGATATCACCGATACCATTACCATCGACATAGATGTCTTGAGCATTGAAATGACCTGCACGACGAGCAGAATCTTTTGTTAGGGCTAGGACATCACCATTTTCCATGATAAAGATATTATCTTTTGGAACACCACAATCAACAGCGAGACCTGCGTGGACTTTCTGCATGCGGTATTCACCGTGAACAGGCATGAAGAATTTTGGTTTGATCAAACGAAGCATGAGTTTTTGCTCTTGTTGACCACCGTGTCCAGAGGTATGAATATTGTTGATTTTACCGTGGATAACATCGACGCCAGCTTCTTGAATAGTATTAATCAAGCGGTTAACGCTGGTTGTATTTCCTGGGATAGGGCTAGATGAGAAAATAACAGTGTCACCAGGTTGCAGTGTCACTTGGCGGTGCATTCCGTTAGCGATACGTGCAAGGGCTGCCATAGGCTCTCCTTGAGAACCAGTACACATGATAAGAATCTCACTGGAATGGTAGTTTTTCATCTCACTAGGGTCAATAATAGTTCCTTTTGGAACCTTGATGTAGCCTAGTTCAACACCATTAACAATGGCTTTTTCCATAGAACGTCCAAAGACAACAATCTTACGACCGGTTTTTACAGCAGCTTCGGCAGCTTGTTGCAGACGGAAAATATTAGAGGCAAATGAGGCGAAGATAATACGTCCGTGAATGCCTTCAATAATTTTCATGATGGATTGTCCAACGACCTTCTCGGAATTAGTGAAAGTTGGGACTTCAGCATTGGTTGAGTCTGAGAGGAGGCAAAGAACCCCTTCTTCACCGAGTGCAGCCATACGATGAAGGTCTGCTGGCTCACCTACTGGAGTGAAGTCAAACTTAAAGTCACCGGTACAAACAATTTTACCTTGTGGTGTATGGATGACAATTCCGAGAGGTTCTGGAATTGAGTGAGTTGTGCGGAAGAAGGTCACGCTCATATTTTTGAAAGTAAGCTCTGTATTAGCATTAATTTCATAGAGTTGTGCGTCACGAAGTAGCCCGTGTTCTTCCAATTTTCCTTTGATGAGAGCAAGGGCAAGCGGTCCTGCGTAGATTGGGATGTTTGCCTGCTTAAGAAGGAAGGGAATACCACCAATATGGTCTTCGTGACCGTGAGTAATGACAAGAGCTTTAACACGGTCAACGTTTTCAACGATGTAAGAATAGTCCGGAATGACATAATCGATACCGAGAAGATCATCCTCAGGGAATTTAATACCTGCATCGACGATGATAATCTCATCTTGGTATTCAATACCATAGGTGTTTTTACCGATTTCCCCCAAACCACCAATCGCATAAACCCCAACTTCTTCAGGTTTTAGATTGATTTTTGATGCCATAGTCTTAGAACTCCGTTACTTCAAAAACGCCTGTTTCTTTTTCGTATTCAAGGGCTTTTTCTGAGAGGAGCTCGATGAATTCGATGTTATAGGCAGTGCTTTTTTCGATGATTTGACGAGCTTGGATACGTCCCTCAAGTTCAGTTTCTGCATCGATATCTAGGTAGAGTGATTTTGTCTGTTCACGGCGTGGATTACGCTCTTTAGTTTCTTGGTAAAAGACTTTATAAATCATGGTTTTCCTTTCTTTCCAAAAGGCTCTGCCATTCTATAAAAAAACCGGTCAAGTTAATCTTTCTATGATTTACTTGACGTTATGATATTCACTTTATGAGTAATAGCTAGTAGCCTTGATTCGTTTAACAATTACTATTATTGTACCATAAGATAAGGGCTAGATAAAGAAAATGGCGGAAAAAGTTGGGGAATGTTCGTTTTTGGAAAATAACTACTTGTGTTATAATAGAAAAGCATAAAAGGAAACAAGGAAAAAAGATGAAAATATTAGCATTTGATACTTCTAGCACGGCTTTATCAGTAGCCTTGTTGGAAGATGAGAACTTAGTGGCAGAGGCAACCGTGACAGTGAAAAAGAATCACAGTATTAGTTTGATGCCCACCATTGATTTTTTGGTCGCTCAGGCGAGCTGGCAACCAGCTGATTTAGACCGTATCGTTGTTGCTCAAGGACCTGGATCCTACACAGGGCTTCGTGTGGCTGTTGCAACAGCTAAGACATTAGCCTATGCGCTTGACATTGATTTAGTGGGAGTTTCAAGTCTACAGGCGCTGACAAACCTTTCGGTTGACGGTGTTGTGATTCCTATCATGGATGCCCGTCGTAATAATGTTTACGTCGGATTTTATAAAAACGGCCAAGCTATCGTCCCTGATTGTCATGCTGCTTTTACAGATGTTCTTGAGCAAGCTAAAACGTTTGAAAAGGTAACTTTTGTAGGTGAAGTAGTTAATTTTGTGGATCAGATTAAGGAAAGCCTTCCAGAGGCAACTATCTTGTCAAGTCTTCCGTCAGCCCTGTTAATTGGTCGTTTAGGTTTATCATTGCCTCCTGTTAATGTGGATGCCTTTGTCCCACATTACTTGAAGCGAGTTGAGGCAGAGGAAAACTGGCTTAAGACACATGAGGAGACTAACCGTGACAACTACATCAAGCGCGTCTAGATTGAGTTGCCAGGAACAGGCTCAGATCATTTACCAGATTTTGTCGGATGTTTATGACAAGTCTCCGTGGACGATAGAACAAGTGGTAGCAGACTTGGCTTTGGATACTACGGAGTATTTCTATGTTTATGATCAGGAAGAAGTCGTTGGTTTTTTAGCCCTTCAAAATTTAGTTGGAGAGCTTGAGGTTACCAATGTTGCGGTTCTAAAAGCTTATCAGGGACGTGGTTATGCCAGTCAGCTGATGAAGTATTTAGAAGAGCGTAGTGAGCCAATCTTTCTAGAAGTGAGGACTTCAAATCAAGTCGCTCAGGCGCTTTATAGAAAATTTGGTTTTGAAAGTCTAGGAATTCGAAAAAATTATTATCATGAGCCTCAAGAGGATGCGGTTATCATGAGGCGAAAGGAAGTCTAATGGCAGATAGATATATTTTGGCAGTGGAGAGCTCGTGTGACGAGACTTCAGTTGCCGTTTTAAAAAATGAGAAAGAACTTTTAAGTAATATTATTGCCAGTCAGGTAGAAAGTCATAAACGATTTGGTGGTGTTGTTCCTGAGGTGGCTAGCCGTCACCATGTGGAAGTAGTGACTCTTTGTATTAAGGATGCTTTATCTGAGGCGGGAATTGCTGCTGAACAATTGGATGCTGTAGCTGTAACCTATGGCCCAGGCTTGGTTGGAGCCCTCTTGGTTGGGATGGCAGCAGCTAAGGCCTTTGCCTGGGCGCACGGTTTGCCTTTGATTCCGGTCAATCATATGGCAGGGCATCTGATGGCGGCGCGTGAGGTTCAAGAATTAGAGTATCCCCTCCTAGCACTTTTGGTGTCTGGGGGACACACAGAGTTGGTTTATGTGTCAGAACCGGGAAATTACAAGATTGTTGGTGAGACACGTGATGATGCAGTTGGTGAGGCCTATGACAAGGTCGGTCGTGTGATGGGATTGACCTACCCAGCTGGGCGTGAAATTGATGAATTGGCTCATAAAGGGAAAGATGTTTATGATTTTCCACGCGCTATGATTAAGGAAGACCACTTGGAGTTTTCATTTTCAGGCTTGAAGTCAGCCTTCATTAATTTGCACCATAATGCTGAGCAGAAAGGGGAAGTTTTAGTAACAGAAGACCTTTGTGCTTCCTTCCAAGCTGCTGTGTTGGATATTCTCCTAGCTAAGACGAAGAAAGCCTTGGAGCGTTATCCTGTCAAGACACTTGTTGTTGCTGGGGGCGTGGCAGCTAATCAGGGCTTACGTGAACGCTTGGCTGAGGAAATCACAGATGTAGATGTAGTCATTCCGCCTTTACGTCTTTGTGGTGATAATGCTGGCATGATTGCCTTAGCGGCTGCTATTGAATGTGATCAGAAACATTTTGCTGAGTTAGATTTGAATGCAAAGCCAAGTCTAGCCTTTGCAGGATTTGAAGAATAAGAAGAACCTCTTACTCGTCTGGTAAGAGGTTCCTTTAGAAAGGAATTGAGAGTGTCTGACTTTCGTTTAGGTGTAAAAGCCGCGGTACCGACAGCTTTAGGCTATGTAGCTATTGGCCTAGCCTTCGGTGTTGTAGCGGCCGCTTCGGGTTTATCAGCCCTTGAGGTTGCCCTCATGTGTGCCTTGGTCTATGGTGGCTCGGCCCAGTTTGCCATGTGTTCTTTAGTAGTTGCGGGAGCTGGCCTAGGTGAGTTAACCTTGACTGTTTTCTTGGTTAATTTGCGTAACATGTTGATGAGTTTACATGCAACGACGATTTTTACAAAAACAAGCCTCTGGAATCAGCTGGGAATTGGTAGTCTGATTACGGATGAAAGTTATGGTGTCTTATTAGGAGAACATGTGCATCATAAAGATATTTCTGCTAACTGGATGCATGGGAACAATATTTTTAGTTATCTGGTTTGGATTGTATCTTCAGTTGTTGGCTGTTTAATTGGCTCAATGATTCCAAATCCTGAGCTTTTTGGTTTGGATTTTGCCTTGATTGCCATGTTTATTGGTTTGTTAAGTAGTCAGTTTGATGCCTTGCTAGGTGAAGGCGTGCGTAAGCTGTTTCTGATTCTGTTATCTATTGCTGTAGCATATCTGAGCTTTAGTATCATCTTATCAGAGTCTTTGGCTGTTCTAGTGTCTACTTTGATTGGATGTAGTGTGGGGGTAATGTGTGATGGTCGTCAATAGATTTATTCTCATTGCTATCTTACTTGGATTTGTGGTTAGTTGGGTTCCTCGTATTCTCCCCTTTGTACTGGTTAAATACAAGGGCCTACCAGATATAGTTGTTCGTTTCTTACATTACTTACCAGTTTCTATTCTTTTTGCCCTGGTTCTCTCTAGTCTCATGACTGAGAAGATTGGTCACTTGCCGCAGTTTAAGTGGATGGAAATACTGGCTACGGTGCCAACGGTAATTGTAGCGTTTAAGAGTAAAAATCTGCTCTATGCAGTAATAGTCGGTATAGTGTCTATGGCCCTGATTCGTTTAGTATTTTAGAAAATGAAAAGACTTGGAGTTGCTCTTAGTGAGTCGCTCTCCAAGTCTTTTTTAGTTATTGTTAAAAAAGGCAGCAATATCATCTTCACTGAGACCAATCATTGGATCTATAGTTGCCCAATTTTCCTCAGTTAAACGACTGTTTTCTTCTGTTTGCACAGCTTTGTTAACAGACTTATCCACAGGGTGTGAATAAGTGTTAATAAGAGTTTGGGATGGTTTGATATTTTCCAAGAAGTCTTTGTTTTTAAGGGTTTCTGAGGGTATATCGTTTTCTGTTATTGTTTGATTAGAGGTATCTGTTACCTCGTTTTTAACAATCTTTTCGACAGACTTATCAACAACTTGTGTATAAGTTTGTTCAAATCGTTGTATGAGGTAGGTATTACGTTTAGCACCCTCGTTGTGAACGGCAAAATCGAAAGCTGCAATTTCCCCTAACATGACTAGCTTACTCTTGGCGCGAGTGATAGCGGTGTAGATGAGGTTACGTTGAAGCATACGTCCACTTTGGCGTGTGATAGGAAGGATAACGACTGGGAACTCACTCCCTTGGGATTTGTGGATTGACATGGCATAGGCCAGAGTAATCTTATTCCATTCGTTACGAGGATAGATAACCTCATTGCCATCGAAGGACATGTAAATTTCGTCCTGCTTACTTTCAGTATATTTACCAGGTATGAGGTCAGTGATGATTCCGATATCGCCATTGAAGACATTGAGTTCTGTATCGTTGACCAGATGGAGAATCTTGTCATTCTTACGGAAGAAAATATCATTAAAGGCAAATTGATTGGCCTTTTCTTTGGGATTGAGTAGATCCTGCATAATGGTATTGAGATTGTTGATACCAGCCTGTCCTCGGTACATGGGGGCCAGAATCTGTACATCCTGAGCAGCAATCCCACTTTTAATAGCCGCAGAGACAATTTTAGGGACCATCTGTGGAATATGGCTAGCATTAGCCTCAAAGTATGATCGGTCAGCCTTTTTCTCTGTGAAATCAGCGGGTAGTTGGCCTTTGCGCATCTGGCTAGCTAAGGTAACAATAGTGGAATCCTCAGATTGTCTGAAAATTTTGGTTAGAGAAACCTTAGGCAAGTCATCAATCTGCAAAAGGTCAGCCAAGACTTGGCCAGGACCTACGGAAGGCAGCTGATCTTGGTCACCTACAATGATTAATTGAGTAGTATCAGAAATGCTTTCGAAGAGTTGATTGGCCAACCAAGTATCAACCATAGAGAACTCATCGATGATAATCAAATCGCAATCGAGATAGTCATCTAAGGTCTTGAAATCGTCCTCGCTATTGAGGCCCAAATGCCTATGAATAGTGGCACTAGGAAGTTTGGTGAGTTCGTTCATCCGACGAGCAGCCCGTCCTGTTGGTGCTGCTAAAATAATAGGCAAATCAGACTTTTTAAGATCTAGACCATGAAGGTCGGCATAGGTTTTAATAATGCCGTTAATAACAGTGGTTTTCCCTGTTCCGGGACCACCTGTCAGGATGAAGACCTTACTTTGTAGGGCTTTGATAATGGCATCTTTTTGAACCTTGTCATAAGTAATACCAAGCTCCTCTTCCACCTCTTCAAGACTTGATTGGATTTTGTCCTCTGCACTAATGTAAGGTTGGTCTTTCATGATACGAGTTAGGTGGGTATAGATGCCCTGTTCCGCAAAATATAGGGTATTATCAAAGATTTTAGTCTCTATATTTTGCACTTTATCCTCTTGGATGAGGTTGGTTAATTGGTTAGCGACCAAGGAGGGGGCAAGTTCAATTTGGCGAGCACTTTCCAAAAGGATGATAGTTCGTTCAAGCAAGGCTTTGGCTTCGATGTAGGTGTCGCCCTCTTCCATACTAGCTTCTAGTAGACAATGAATCAGGGCGGCTCGTAAACGCTCAGGAGCATCACTAGCAATGCCGAGACGTTCAGCCAGTTGATCCGCCATTTTAAATCCGATTCCTTGAACTTCCTCTACCAAGAGATAAGGGTG
>OKER01000287.1_pt1 | contig 12960 bp, 3 predicted proteins | sample 1610031 | NCBI WGS metagenome assembly OKER01 (sample SAMN04436611, study PRJEB24849) | human gut metagenome | biome: human gut; feature: NICU; material: stool | host: Homo sapiens | place: USA: Saint Louis, MO | collected 2009-12-31
GTTGTTCTGGCATCATCAATCGATCTTGAGCCGCATCCGCTTGACCTACCGCGCACACACAAGCAAGTGCCAATACAGGCATAAATGTTTTGAATTTCATACTTCCTCCTTATGATGAGCCGCCCCAGAAAGGGCGGCTTTCATATTCCTTACATAACAAGACAAAGATTTCTTTTTATTTAGAAAGACCTACTTGTTGCATCAACAATGCGATTTGAGCTTTCATTTCTTCATTATCGCGTTGTACTTGATCGTATTTAGCAGTTAACTCTAAGTCATGTTGTTTCATGCGTTCATTCTCAGCTTTTAACGCAGTCACTTCATCTTGCAATACATATGCAGAGCTGATAGGGCCTGCTTTATAGCGTGCTGGAATAGCTTTCTTAGCATCGGATGTACCAAATTTGTAGGATACGCCCGCATTAATCATGTTGTCATGACCGCCAAGAGATACGCCCATATGGAACATTGTAGATTCATTAGTATAGTGCGCTACGCCTACAGCAGCAGCTGTGCTGCCTTTGTAGTGGCCTACAGCAGCCAATACTTGAGTTGGTTCCAATGGATCGTATTGTAAAGGTTTGAGGCCGGAAATAGCTGCACTAGTCGCACCTACATCAGCGATTTTACCATCCACACTACGCATAGCACTGCTCAATTGATTTACGTTAACCGCATCAGTACCATCTACACCAGGGCCTACATTAGTAATTCTATTACCACCGTTATTGAGGCCGTCTTTAGTAAGGCTTACAGCATTACCTTGAGCAGGTGTAATTGTCATGCCGCCACCGTTCATAACAGTTGTATTACCAGCAGCATCTGTAGTAGTTACGGACTCAAGACCTTTCAAGTCTTTCGCCAACTTGATGTTATATCCATCACCAGCAGCGTTTTTCACAACACCGATATTGTTGTCTGCCAAGCGGTTCACATCAGCACCACCAGTAAGGTTCATAGTATCTCCCAATCCACGAACCACTTTACCGCTATCACCAGGTTGGTCACCTTGGAATACACGGCCTGTTCTTGCTTTGTTATTGAAGTCGTCATTAACAGCTTTCAATTGATCTTCTGTTGCGGCACGACCAGGAACTGCTACTGGGTTTTCAGGATCCCAAGTTTTGTTATCCAAGCCTGTTACGAAGTTGCCTTCTTTACCGTCGGAAGTTTGTTTACCTACAACTACATCACCAGCTTTCACAGTATTTGCCGTTACGGAACCGTCATTGCCGTCAATCTTAACTTGATTACCGCCATTGCCAGCTGTAATTGTACCTGCAGAACCATCGATGTTAACTTGTTTTGCTGGATCTTGACCAAGAGTGATCTTATCATTTAATGCCATTTTGATAGCGCCGTTGTCCACGGAAGTTTTGATGTTGCCGTCACCTTTCAAGTCGATTGTCTCGCCAAGAGGTTTCTTCACGGATTGACCGTCTTCCGCTTTAAGGCCAAAGCCTGTGGATTTGATGTCTTCAATAGCTGTATGTAATTGACCGCCGTTTACAGCGTCCTTGCTGTCTTTTGCAACATTACCATCAGCTACGTTAGTCACTTTCTTACCAGCTGCATCAAGACCGTCTTTTGTTACCTTAGGACCGTTTTCGATTGTTAAGCCATCTTTATTAACAGTAACAGCTTTGTTGCCACCATCATTGATTTGCAAGCCGTCTTTCGTCAACTTAGTCGCTTCATTAGCGCCGTCCTTGATAGTAACGCCATTTGTATCCATCTTAGTGTCGCCTGTTGTTACAGTATTAGCTGTTACAGTGTCTACAGTGATGTCTTTTTTCAATTCCACCTTAACAGCGCCGCCGTCTACGGATGTTTTGATATTTTTGTCATCACCTTTAACCTTAACAGTTTCACCAAGAGCTTTCTTCACGGATTGACCGTCTTCCGCTTCAAGGCCAAAGCCTTTAGTTTTAAGGCTTTCAACAGCATCATGCAATTGACCGCCGTTAACAGCGTCTTTGCTATCTTTGGCAACCGTACCGTCAGCTACGTTAGTAACCTTCTTGCCTGCTGCATCGATGCCGTCCTTCGTCATAGATGGACCATCGGTAATCTTCACGCCGTCTTTTGTAACAGCTGTCAACGGATTACCTGCTGCATCATTAATAGTCATGCCTGCGCCGTTTACAACGGTTTTACCGTTTGCACCGTTAGCTCCGTTGTTGAAAGTAATGGAGTTCAAGTCTTTAAGGTCTTTTGCCAAACGAACATTGAGGATATTATCTTTGCTGATAACGCCAATATTGTTTTCAGTCAAATCATCTTCGTTTGTTACGCCGCCCTTAATGTCCAATTGTTCATTAAGTTTTTTCTTAATCACATTACCGGAGTCACCACCGTATGCCATACCATCATCTTTGGTTGCCACTTGATGTGTCTTACCGTTTTCATCAGTGTATTTAATACGGGTGATTTCGTTACCGTTGAGGTCCGGATCACCTTTTTCAACAGAAATGTCAGCGCTACGGCCGTCTTTACCGTTGAGACCAATGTGACCTACACCGTCTTTACCAGAAATAGATACAGCTTCTTTGCCGTCCTTACCAGTCACAGCTACCTTGCCGTCTGTGCCGTTCGCAGTGTCAGGACCTGTAATGGACACGCCATCCTTACCATCTTTGCCAACTTTCACGGATTCAGCTTTAAGGTTTTTATTCATCTTCACGTTGATAGTTGTATCACCAGATGTTGGATCTTGTGTGATGAAAGTTTTAAGGTTTTCACCGCTGTAATCATCGTCATCTGCAGTGCCTTCACCTTTGATAGTCACTTTGGAGCCAAGCTTGTTAGTTTTTTCGCCGCCTTGGTTAGCATCGAATTTCAAACCTTTATTAGTCAATGCGTCCGCACTATCTTTGATTTTGTCATTCAAGTAGTCCACATTAACCGCTTCGCTGCCATCGTTGCCTGTAGCATATGCCACATTCGTTACGTGAGTACCGCCTTGTTTGTTGTTATATGTAGGACCTTCGTAAGTTACCTTGGATTTATCAGGTGTTCCGTTAGGAGCCAAATCATATTTAACAGCGCGGTCATCCAATTTATCAAGTTTGGATTTAGAAGCAACGTCTTTGATGGTAACGGTTTCTGTTTTATCTGGATGATTCTTATCCTGTACAGTCAAGGCTACATCGCCATTCGCATCCACGGTATAGTCACCATTAGAGCCTGCCGCTTGATTTTTGATCAAACGATAATCAGTGGAGTTAGCACTTTGAGCATCCAATGCTTTTTTCAATTGATCTTCTGTTGCAGCACGACCGGATACGATCTTATTTGCATTCCAATCTTTATTATCAAGGCCTGTTACATAATTGCCTGTTTCGCTGTCGCCAGCTTCGTTATTAACAGTTTGACCACCCATAGTAGCACCGCCTGCTTTCACAGTCTTAGCCGCCGTTACGGAATCAAGATTTTTAAGGTCTTTCGCCAATTGAAGTTCCAATTTGTCAGTGCCATCAGCTTTTACGTTGATGTTGCCGGATGCGCTCTTGAACGCTGCAGATTCAGCTTCAGTTACGCCTTCACCTTGTACTTTCACCAAGGAGTTCAATTTTTGTTTATTCACGGTGCCAGTGTTGTTGCCTGTGAATTGTAAACCGTCCTCCATAGTCGCAACTTGGTGTTCGCCGTTGCCATCTTTGTAAACGATACGTGTAAGACCATTTGTACCGTCTACACCTTTTTCACCTTTAACGCCTGTCGCAGGATCGTCATAACCAGGTTTCACGGACAAGTCGATACCATTAGTACCATTCACGCCGTTCGTTCCAGCAGGGCCAGTCAAGCCGATGTGGCCTACGCCGTCCTTACCGGAAATAGAAACTGCTTCTTTACCGTTTTTATCAGTCACAGCTACCTTGCCATCTGTACCGTTCGCTGTGTCAGGACCTGTAATAGATACGCCGTCCTTACCATTTTTGCCAACCTTCACAGATTCCGCTTTAAGGTTTTTGTTCATCTTCACGTCAATAGTCGTATTGCCTGTTGCCGCATCTTGATTTATGAAAGTTTTGAGGTTTTCACCGCTGTAATCTGCGTCAGCTGCAGTACCTTCACCTTGAATTGTTACAGTGGAGCCTAATTTGTTAGTTTGTACACCGCCTACATTGGCATCGAATTTAAGACCTGTGTTGATAAGATCTGTTTTCGCATTAGTAATATTATTATTTAATTCGTTTTTAGCATCGTGTAATTGACCGCCATTGACAGCATCTTTGGATCCGGCTGCTACGTTACCATCTTTCAAGTTAGTAATTTTTGTACCGTTAGGACCTTCCAATGTTACTGTGTCATGGCCTGTGTTACCGTCATATTTTACGGAACGATCTTTTACATTATCTAGTTCAGTTTTGGACGCAATATCCTTAATCGTTACAGTTTTAACGTCTTTAGATTTTTCGTCTTTTACCTTCAAGTCAACTTGATTGTTTTCAACCTTATAGGAACCGTCTACGGCGTTGTTCGGATTAGCAATTAAGCGATAATCCGTAGAACTTGCATTAGCCGCTTTCAAAGCATCACTAACTGTTTTTAACTGTTCTTCAGTAGCTGCACGGTTTGGTACATATACAGGATCTGCAATATTCCAAGATGTATTATCTAAACCTGTTACAAAGTTACCAGTTTGGTTAGCACCTTTGTTATCTGCTACCGTATGATTACCTACAGTGGCAGTGCCTGCTTTCACAGTGTCGGATGCCGTTACGGATTGCAAGCCAGTCAAGTTTTTCGCCAATTGCAATTGTAATTTTGCATTGCCATCAGCGCCAACAGCCGCAGAAGTAACACCGATATTATTACCTGTCGCAAGATCGGAAGCACTTGTCACGCCACCGTTAATATCCACTTGTTTGTTAAGCTTAACATTGGATGTAGCGCCCATGTCGCCTTTGAATTTAAGGCCGTCGTTCAAAGTTGCCACTTCTTCGTTGGAGCCGTCAGGTTTTTGGTAGGTAATACGAGTTGTAGTCGTGCCAGGAGCACCATCTACACCAGGTTGACCGTCACGAGTAACGGAAATGTTAGTTGTTACACCGTCTTTACCGTTGATGCCGATTTTACCATCCTTACCGTTTGCACCAGTAGCCGTAATTGTCTCTACATTAAGGTTTTTACCAAGTTTCACATCAATTGTGCTGTCGCCGTTAGCATCTTGAGAGATTTCCGTAATGATATTGGAGTTATCCCCTTTAACAGCTACTTTGGAGCCCAATTTATTTGTTTTTTCGCCACCGTTGTTGGCATCGAATTTCAAACCTTTATCAATAAGATCTTGTTTAGTTGTATCAATCTTATTGTTTAAATCATTTTTAGTATTTGTGATTTGGTCACCAAGATCCTGCTTAACTTGATGTAATTGACCGCCGTTGACAGCATCTTTGGAGCCTGCTGCTACGTTACCGTCCTTCAAGTTAGTGATTTTTGTACCGTTAGCACCTTCCAAAGTTACTGTATCTTTGTTAGTTTCACCATCGTATTTCACAGAACGATCTTTTACTTTATCAAGTTCTGTTTTGGACGCAATATCCTTAATTGTCACAGTATTAACTGTACCGGATTTATCGTCCTTCACTTGTAAATCAACTTTATTGTTATCAACCTTATAAGAACCATCTGCTGCATTGTTCGGATTAGCAATTAAACGATAATCAGAAGCACTTGCGTTAGCCGCTTTCACAGCATCACTAACAATCTTAAGTTGATCTTCTGTTGCCGCACGGCCAGATACATAGGCAGGATCAGTTAATGTCCAATTTTTATTGTCCAAACCGGATACAAAGTTACCGTTCTGAGCAGCACTTTTGTTATCTGTTACAGATTGGGTACCCATAGTAGCAGTACCAGCTTTTACAGTTCTTGTAGCAGCTACCGTATTAACATTGATATCTTGACCCAATGCAACCTTAATCGTTGTATCGTCGCCAGTTTGTGTAATTGTAGTGTTGATGTTAGTACCATCACCAGCTACTGTTACCTTGGAGCCTAATTTATTTGTTTTTTCGCCGCCATTATCAGCATCGAATTTCAAACCTTTATTAATAAGCTCTGTTTTTGTATCATCAAGTTCTGTTTTAGATGCGATATCCTTGATAGTTACAGTTTTCTTATTCGCAGGATTTTTAGCATCTTGTACAGTTAAGTCAACTTTATTGCCAGATACAGTGTAAGCTTTATCAGCAGCACTGCTATTTTCAACTAATTGATAGTCAGGAGCATCTACGTCAACTTTATATGTTTTATATGTACCATCAGTACCTTCTGTAATCGTTGTGTTTTTACCAGCAACAACTTTTACGGCTTTTTGTGCTTCATCACGAATAACGGATTTACCGCCGTCTGTAATATTGGACAAGTCTTTATTTGCCGCATTGTCGATTTTATTCTTAGTAGCATCAGTCAACGCTACATCGATTGTTTGGTTGTTAACAGATGTCGTAACATAAGAACCATCGCCTTTTACAGTCAATGTTTGGTTATCCAATAAAACGTCATTTTTGCCAGTGTTACCAGCTACTTTCAAATTAACATTGCGCAATTGTGCCACGTTAACAGCGTCAGTATCAGCTGTACCTGCAGCCACATTAGTGATTTGACGAGTTTTTGTACCGCCGTCACCTACGGACACCGCACCCATAGTGGATGTCAACGCAGCGCCAGTCAATCCGCTATATCCGTTTGTACGGCTGTCTGCAGTTTTAACATTATAACCTGCTTTACCGGCCGCAACGGAAGCAACGGAATTCGCACCCAATGCAACGCCGTCATCTACGCTGGATTTAGCTTTATAACCGATTGCAGTGCTGTTCGCATTCGCTGCAGTCGCATCAGCACCGACAGCTGTCGCGAAATTACCTGCTGCGGAAGTACGTACACCGGCTGCTGTCGCGTTATTGCCTGTAGCACCTGTGTTATCGTAGTTCGCATCAGCAGATGTGCCTTTAGCACTGAAGAAATTCGTTTGCGCCGCTTCAACAGCTTCTTTTACCGTATGGTACGTACTGTTCTTGATATTGAAATCAGGCGCTTTATATGTAGAACCATTCGCTTCATAGCCCGTATATGTAGGACCTGCGATGGATTTTGCCAAGTTACTGTTTACAAATTTTAATTGTTTTACATTTGTTGCGTCAGTATCGTTTTCACCACCTGCTACGTTGATGATACGGCGTTCAGAACCTACGTTACCTACCGCAACTACACCGTTTGCAACATTGTTGTTTTGTTGATTAGTGAAAGCAGAGTAACCATTAACCAAGGCACCTCTTACTTCCGTACCAGTACCCAATGCCAAGGAATTATTGGATTCTGCAACGGCATTTGTACCGATAGCCATGGAGTTAGTACCTGTAACAGTAGCACCAAGACCGATAGCTGTCGTATTAGTATTGTTTGCTTTCGCTTCTTTACCGATTGCAATGGCACCATCTTTAGATGCATTAGCCGCACCGCCAAGTGCAAGCGCATCAGCACCCAAGGATTTTGCATTACCACCTAATGCGATAGAGTTGGATAATTTGGCTTGGGAAGAACTACCCATAGCGATAGCATCAGCACCAGCAGCATTAGAGCTACTACCCATGGCAAAGCTGCTTACACCACTTGCATTGGCACTTTTACCCATCGCTACCGCATTTTGTGCGGATGATTGCGCCGTATTACCGATAGCAAAGGCATTCTCTGCACTAGCATTAGCACTATAACCCATAGCTACCGCATTAGCTCCACCAGTACTGGATGAAGAACCGAATGCCATAGAATCAGCTGCAGCAGTAGATGTTCTCGCCTTTGTACCAAATGCAAGAGAACGAACACCTTCTGTTACGGTATTACCATTGGCATTATATTGTGCACTAGGAGTACCATGTTGTTGACCAGGTAATTTTATAGTTTCTGCTGCACCGATTGCAATGGATTGATCCGCTTTTGCTGTAGCAGAATAACCCATGGCGAAACTACCATTGCCCTTTGCCCAGGATGCAGTACCCAATGCTGTGGAGAACTCACCTTCTGCAGCGGATTGACGCATCATAGCCAAAGAGTTAAATCCGCTCGCCTTTGTAGCTGTACCAAGAGCCATAGCAGATGGTGATAAAGCCTGAGCATAATGACCTAAAGCAAAAGAAATACCACCTGTGGCCTGAGCATAGTTACCGATAGCTAAACCGGAATAATAAGTTGGATTACCAGCTTCCTGAATATTTGTATTTTTACCGATAGCAATGCCAGCAAAACTATTTTCTGTATAGTTACCTCTATCTGTACCATTGTACAAATGACTGTTATCAAATGGTGTCAGGTTCCCAGGGTTTTGATAATTGTATAAATAACTACCTTCACTATAAACTACATTACCAGTAGCATAACCAGCGCCATTTACATCATTAATCGTCATAGCAGTATATGTAGCAGCATTAACTGTAGTAATATTACCACCCATTAATAATGCAGCCACCGCCATAATCGCACTCATGCGTGCCCAGGTTGTACCGTTTTGTACGGATTTCACCTTACCGCCACCTGTTTTTACAATTTCAGATACTACAACGTAGCATTTTTTTGTCTTACTCCAAATAACATTATAAATTCGATTCATGATTATCCTTTCTTACCGAAAACTCAGTAAAACACACCACTTGTGTTGCATAATATTGCAAAGATAATAAAAAGAAGAAGTATAAAGATTAATTATCATCTACACTTCTTACACCAAATATTAGTATTCCAAATTACGATCTGAATACTATAATTATTCATGATTCTTCATCATATACTCATCCACGGCAATACAATATCAAAAAATTTCTATCTTGTAAACAACTTTTTCATCTTTTCTTCATTTTTGTCATTTATTTATTTCTATTTTAATACTTTTTAATTTTAAGAAATAAAATCTTCATCTTTCCTATCAAAATTTACGATAAATCCACATATCGGAATATAACGATTATTGTAATTACGTAATCAATTTCATATTTTTAGACTTTTCAGTTTAGTACTTTCATAGATAAGATAATTTTATATACAGAAAAATTATCATCTACAGGTACACGAAAAAGCCTCGGCTTTCACAATATAAATCATATATATAAGTATTCTATTTTTTATTGACCCTTACACGTTCAATAGTCGGTTGTCCCTCATGGTTCTTGGCAATAGTATCCACACGGAATAACGCCATTTCAGGACTAAATTCAGATACGAGTCGATCATCGACAACAACACCGTTTTGAATAGCTCGGTACACAATTTGAGCAAATTCATAACGGGTCAACATACGGTCTCCTCCGAATGTACCATCAGGATATCCTTCTACAAGACCACGTCGAGATAGATCGCTAACCGCCGCATATGCCCAGTGATTATTCGGCACATCAGGGAATAATGTGCTGCGGTCTGCTTTCATATTCGTTCCGGCCAATCCATTCAAAAGAGCAGTCAACTTTTGAATCTGCGCATTTTGTACCGCTACAGTTTTCTTAAGTTCCAAAACTTCCTTACCGATGGCTACACGAGAACGGGATACATTACTGTGAGCACCTACTTTCACAGACATACCGGCATTCACAACGGTTTCACCATTACCGACAGTAGATCCTACACTAAATTGCAAGTCCTCATTCGGTCTATAAAAAGCCCCCAATGCAGCAGCGTTGCCATCATGGTAGTGGCCATAACCAGCAGCAAAGTCCCATTTTGCATCAGGATCGAAATCCAATGGATGCAAAGCGGCAAGTGCGGCCGCTCCAGCCACAGATTTGTTAACCTTTTTATCGAGACGAGCTACATTCCGCCCCATATTGGTTACATCCTGCTTGATATTAGTAATGTCACCCTGAATATTGGTTACATTCTGTTTAATGTTGGTCACATCACCTTGTATATTGTTAATATTTGTTGTGTTATTTGTAATCTGGTTTGTTATATCGTCAGATAGGCTTACCTTATAATCCTTAGTAGTTCCGTTCGTCGTAGTTGTCACATTAATATGCTTGCCTGCACTGACGGTAGTAGAACCGGTTGCATTCACTTGATTTTGCAACTTTTTGAGCTGTGCCACATTCACCGCATCCGTATCCTTTGTGCCGGCTGCTACGGATGTAATCTGACGCGTAATATTGTTATTTACATCACCAACAGATACGGCCGATTTTGTCGCCTTCCACGTAGAATCCGTATTCGTAGACTGTGCCTTTGTGCTCGGATCATACCCAACGGATCCAGCCGCTACAGTAGCCTTCGATTCACTGCCCAATGCAACGCCACCCTCTACGGTGACATTCGTATTATGTCCGACAGCGACCGCATTATTAACAGATGTCGTAGTCTTGTTGTCTGTGGAACCGATGAGAACCGCATGGTTGGCATCTTTCACCTCACGATTATCCCCCATTACAAGACTGTTCTTAGAATTAGTCACCGTATTTTCAGACCCTATTACGGTCGTATTGGATACCTTATCTGCCGTATTGTGAAAACCCGTCAACATGGTATTCGTACTGTTATTTCTTTGGGAGCCAGTCAATGTATTATTGACACCCATAAGTGCGGAGCGAAGTGTATAATCCGCCTTATTACCGCTACCAAATGCCATAGTAGAGCCGCCACCATTAGAGCTTTTGACAGCGGAACGTAATGTCTCAGCTAATTCCTTAGCAGAATTACCTCCCGAACTTGGCGCTGAAATATCGGCTACAGAATTCGTTATTTCATTGCCCGCACCAAATACGAGAGACCCATTGGAGTTAAAGGTTCGATTGGCAGTGCCTACGATACTATTTCCAACACCCGAAAAATAGCTACCCGTTTTCGATTCAATGCTATTCAATGTACCATTAATGGTGGCACCGAAATTCTTTGTAGAATTTGCAAATCGTCCACCATTATAATCACTGGAGATAATATTATATACACCTGTACTTGTAGTAAAAGCTCCATTGCTAAAGCTATTAGCACCAATTGTTGTAGCATATACATTTAATGCATCTTTTCTTGTGGACGCACTATCTACCGTAGTATCACCAAGTTCCCCTTTATAATTATGAGATCCAATCATGGTACTGCCGGTACGAGCAAATGTATTGTCACCGATAGCGACACTGCCTACTACCTTTGTAGGATCTTTAGGAATCCTCGCCGATGATAACCAAGTACCACTATAGGTCGTCTGCCCCAACGCAAAACTAGCCTCTCCACCACCGGCCATATTTTCGACCTTTGCATTTTTACCGATAGCTATACTACCGCCTTGGCTAGCATAATTATTAATACCTGCACCATTGCCGATAGCTACATCACCCGTAGCCGCACTAGCACCGTTCGAGTAAGAAATACCGGCACCTTTGCCAATAGCTACGTTTTCCGCCTTCGGTGCATTGCTACCCGTACCGATAGCTACACCGTTACCGCTACCCGGTGCCACATCCACCGCTCCGGCCACATATAGGCTCGATAACAACACACCATTAATCAACACCGATAATATAAGTTTACGCTTGCTCATTTTATCCTCTCCAATCCCTAATGAATTCCACGTGTAACTTAATCTTCATTATATTTTCATGAATATTGTGCCACTCTTTTTCTATTTTGTAAACAAAATAAATTTTTATGAATTAATGTATAAAAAAAGGAACTGTCTTTTCATATCAGATGACAATCATCTGATATGATAAAACAGCTCCTTATGTTGCTTTTATCTAAAAAATAAATATGGATTCTTATGCTACTTTTATCAAAATAATAAATATATATATATCAATCTATCAATCAACGTGCACCGTATGTTGGCGGCGCACATTTTCTAGCATATTCGCACGAACCGATGCTTTTGCATCCGATCGATGGTTACCACCAAACCATGCCGTATCAACCCCGGCTAGACGGAACATGATTTTTCCGTACGGACTGCCATGCTCATGCTCGGGCTTATTATAGCCCATGTCCACGGAAATCCTCGGCGTGAGCTGCAACTCCGTACCGATACGCAAGCCATGCTTATCCTCACTACGCCGCAACTGCCAACGATAGGCTTCCATGTACACGCGCGCCCAACGGGCATTCTTAAAGCTAGTCCCATATTCCGCAGTATATCCGTTAGACACGCTCTCCAAGCGTGTCGCACCGTCAAGGGAACGCTCGCTGGACACACCGCGATACCAGTTCATGCGAAATGCACCGATACCCGATACATACTCCAGCCCGACACTCATGCGACTGTGATTACCTCTGAACCGATGGTCATAAAACAGATTACCACCGTAATAATGGTCATCGTTCGCTGCGATTCGGCGATAGCCGATACCCACATTCGCCGTCGTTCCTGTATCCGCTGCATTCGCCAACCTCTCCTGTGTAAACCACACATGACGAGATGTCTCATCATAGTAACCTAGTGGTTGCAATGTTTCCACACCGTACAAGGGCTTCCAGTTTTTCTGAAAGCGCAATGACACGACGGTTCTCTGCATCCACGGTTTTGCCTTCGATCCGTGCATTGCGGAATGAACACCAGTCATAACCACCGCCTGCAACGCAGAGTTGACTGCATCCGTATCGGAATAACGAGTCGTCTTTTTATCTGTGGAGTCCGGCATCTCCAATCCGCCCTGACCGATGACATGATCTGGAGTATGAGACGAATTAACATGGAATGTATCTGAGTCGTCAGATAAGGCGACCGTACTTTCACTATGAACTTGTTTTACCCTAGTCCCCTGTATAGGCTGCTCTGCTTTACTTACCTGCTCCCCCGATACAGGCATGACAAACATATAAAGGGCACTCATCAACACGATTATATATTTCATTACACACTCTTACGTACAAACACACTTTTCATTACGCACATAATTATTTATTTAATTATGTACTTAATACGTCATTACACACGCCGATGACTCATGATTTTATCATGAACAAAACATGAAATTATTTCTATTT
>OKER01000295.1_pt1 | contig 12557 bp, 12 predicted proteins | sample 1610031 | NCBI WGS metagenome assembly OKER01 (sample SAMN04436611, study PRJEB24849) | human gut metagenome | biome: human gut; feature: NICU; material: stool | host: Homo sapiens | place: USA: Saint Louis, MO | collected 2009-12-31
ATAATCATTGTTGACTATATTGTAACATACTAAATGAGAAATGCAAGTGTTTTTGTAAAATTTATTTCGAGAATTTTCTAAATGATAAATGTTATCAATGTAGTAAATAAGCGGTTTTTGAAAGCCTGTTAGGTAATGGATTTATTAAAAATAGAATTACTGATAATGAGAATGAGAATTACATGGAAAATCATTATTGTTTATAGAGATATTTGTTTTTGGTAACAATTCTGATTAAGCCGATAGATCTTATTAGTCAAAGTGTACTTTTACCTATATTGGAGAACATATTTTAAGTATAATAAGATATATAATAGAAATAGTATAAGGAGGCGCTATGGCGTTTATTAGATATTATGTGGGCGATATAGTACAAATGAAAAAATCGCATCCCTGTGGCAGTGATGAGTGGGAGGTCAAGCGCATAGGTACAGATTTTCTTATCGTTTGTAAAGGTTGTGGTCATCAGTTGTTGATGCCTCGCCCTAAATTTGAAAAGGCAGCGAAGAAAATAATATCGCGCTTGCCTGAAAATGAATGAGGTAGGACTATGGTACGACTCACTGATTATGTTACGAGTGGAGGCTGTGCGTGTAAGATTGGTCCTCATATATTAGAACGTGTTTTAAAGGCCGTTACACCTGTTACAAATGAACATGTTCTAGCTGATATGACTGGTGCTGATGATGCAGGGGTATATCAAATTTCTGATCAACTTGCCCTTGTACAAACATTGGATTTTTTCACGCCTGTTGTCAATGACCCTACGTTATTCGGTAAAATTGCAGCGGTTAATGCATTGAGCGATGTATATGCGATGGGGGGGATACCCCTAACGGCGATGAACATCGTTGGATTTCCTGTTCCCTTAGTAGAACAAGGCGTATTGACGGATGTACTCAATGGGGCTGCGTCCATTGTTTCTGAATCTGGTGCAGCCATTGTAGGTGGTCACAGCATCGAAAATAAGGAACCTATTTTTGGCATGTCGATCACAGGTCAAGTTAATCCTAATGAGATTTGGAAGAATAAAGGCGCTCGAGTAGGGGATGTATTGGTGTTAACAAAACGTATCGGCACAGGTATTATGAATAATGCGTTGAAAGCTGATTTATTTCCTACTGGTACTGCGCAGGCGGTTGCTAGCATGAGTACGTTGAATCGTGTGGCTGCTGAGGTGGCCCATAATTTTACAATTCATGCGTGTACTGATGTGACGGGCTTTAGCCTTATGGGGCATTCTGTAGAAATGGCGAGTGCCTCTAATGTAACAATTCATATCAAGATTTATGATATTCCGCTCTTTGATGACGTCATTGACGCGGCTCGAATGGGCCTTGTACCAGCGGCGTCCTATGGCAATCGTAAGGCTATTACAGATGTACAAGTAGATAAAATATTAGATTCTGTGTGGACGGATATTTTATTTGATCCACAAACATCAGGCGGTCTTTTATTCTCTGTGCCTGCTACAGAAGGACCGGATTTTGTGAAAGCTTTACATAATGTGGGCGTTGAAGGTGCCACTATAGTTGGTGCTGTTGAAAGCTTTAGTGGCTTAGCGGTACGCGTCACTAAATAAGATATATTACAATTTTGATTTTAATAGTATATAGAGTAGTTGTGCGTTGATGCTTTCACAAAATATATAATAATATTGAGGTAAATAATGAGTAATACAAATGAATTAACTGTAGATGTGCGTGGCAGTTTGTGTCCAAAACCTGTGATTGAAACGAAGAAGGTAAGCGATGCAAATCCAGACGCGATTATTACGACCATTGTAGATAACGAGGTGAGTCGCGATAATGTAGAGAAATTTGGGAAGTCTCGTGGCTATGATGTGGCAATTGGACAAGATGGTATAGATTTTTTCATTAAACTTACGCCGAATGTAGAACCTGCACCGGAAATTGGTTGCAAACCTATGAATTATAGTGACCGCATCATTTTGATGACGAAAGATTATCTTGGTGAAGGTAGTGAAGAACTTGGCCGTAATTTGATGAAAACCTTCTGGGTGTGCATGGTTGAAGCCGACGTGAAGCCATCTACAATTTATTTCATCAATAGTAGCGTTAAAATGGTAACCAACGATTCTGTTCATTTAGACAATATTAAAAAGTTAGCTGATCTTGGTGTTGAAATTGCTGCATGTGGCATTTGTCTCGACTATTATGGTCTAAAAGATCAAGTGGGGGTAGGCTCTATTACAAACATGTATGCGATTACAGATGCTATCGTTGGGGAAAATGTTGTTAAACTATAATACTCGTATCTATGTTGTAAATGATTAAGCAATATTAGTGGAGGTGAGGCATTGAACAATAAAAAGTTGCTTGTCATTTTTACATCCTATTATTTTGGGGATAAAGCAGATAAGATATTAACAGAACTTTCGGTGCCTCACCAACTGATGGCTACACCGCCAGAATTGAATGATATGTGTGGTTTGTCCATTCAAATAGACTTGAATGCTGTAGAACAAGTTCAGACTATCCTAAAAGAACATAAGATTAGTACGTCAGGCTTATTTTGGTATGAAAAAGGGAAACCAGTTTTAGCTTATAAAGATTAAATCGATTTATTAGTATCGAAATTTATCTATATATGATAACATTAATATATAAAAATCGTATTGTATAGGAGATATACATGGTTGATTTTACCTTGCCTCGCGAATATATAGACGATATGGTCGTCCGTATGGCCCATCATAGTACAGCAATCGAGGGGAATACGTTAACACAAGGGGAAGCAAAGAGTATTCTATTAGATAATATGATACCCCGTAAAATGGATTTGCGTGAGTTCTATGAAGTATCTAATTATCGCGACTATTTAGTATTCTTGCTGGAATCCTATCAAGAAGTAATTACGATAGATATCATAAAAGACACACAACGATTGTTACTAGCACATATCCGTGATGATAATGGGCAATTTAAGGTTGTTCAAAACATGGTTATTGGTGCTGATTTTGAGCCAACAAAACCATATCAAGTACAAGAAGCTTTAAAAAACTGGTGTGATACCTTGCAATATCGTTTAGAGATATCCCCAAATGATGAAGAGCGGGTGCGTGCCATTATGGAACAACATTTGCAATTTGAACGTATTCATCCTTTTGCTGATGGTAATGGCCGTACAGGAAGAGCTCTTATTGTACACGCTTGCTTACAACAGAAATTAGCGCCTATTATCATTAACAAAGATGATAGAGGTGAATATATGACTCTGTTAAATGATGGTGATTTAAATGGCTTATATAAGTTAGGTCTCGATTTATTTTATAAGGAAAAAGAACGTATGATTCTATTTGGTCAAAATTTTGGCTAATGCGCATCATATGTTATGTATCTAGGTTAAGTTTTTGGAATAATGTAATGAAAGGTTGAATTTCAATGAGCAAATATGAAATAGAAAACGTAAAATTAACAGCCCCTAAATTGGATCGTAACGATTTAGAATATGCTATGACATATCGTTATGCATGTAAAAAATTCGATAGCACTAAAAAGATTTCTGACGATGATTGGAATGCGATTCTGAATGCAGCGCGTTTGTCTCCAACATCTCTTGGCTTCGAGGCGTATCAATTGTTGGTGATTCAAAATCCAGAAATTCGAGAAAAGATGAAAGCTTATGGTTGGGGTATCTTAGCAGGGCTTGAAGCCAGTCATGTAGTGGTTTTCTTAGCTCGTAAAAAGGCAGATCTTGAATTCGATTCATCATATATCCGTCATATTCAAGAAGAGGTGAAACAATTACCAGCTGAAGTTGATGCTGCATATCGTGAAAAATATGCTCAATTTACAAAAGAAGATTACAAAACATTTGAATCTGAACGTGCGGCCTTTGACTGGGCATCTAAACAAACATATATTGTAATGGCGAACATGATGACTATGGCAGCGTATGAAGGTTTAGATTCTTGTGCTTTAGAAGGTTTTAATCAAGATAAGATGACTGCACTCTTAGGTGATGAACTTGGTCTTTTCGATACTAAACATTTTGGTATTTCTGTAATGGCAGCCTTTGGTTACCGTGATGAAGAACCTCACCGTAATAAAACACGTCGTACAATGGATGAAATTGTAAAGGTCGTTGAATAGAATATATGGAATACTAACCTTATTAAAAACTCTATTGCATAATTGAACTACACCCCAAAAATTGGATATAATTTTTGGGGTGTAGTTTTTGTATCAAAATATTTACAAGAAGAATGTTAGGACTATAGAACACTACTTTTGCTAAAGTATGCCAACTTTATATATCAAACTTCATTTAACCTTTAAAAATGAATGGTACGTTATAAATATACATAATATTTAACATATCTGTATATTTAGATGATTTTTAAGATACATGTATATAAGCGTAAAGGAGTGATTATATGTTATGGTCAATTATTGTTGGTGGTTTTATCGGGTTCCTAGCAGGTGCCATCACTAACAAAGGCGGTGCAATGGGCGTTATCGCTAAAGTTGTTGCTGGTTTAATTGGATCGTCCGTAGGTCAGTCCCTATTTGGTACCTGGGGTCCTAGCTTAGCAGGTATGTCCTTAATTCCATCTGTATTAGGTGCAGTCATTGTTGTTGCTGTAGTATCCTTTTTCTTTGGGAAAAAAGGATAGCCCTCTACTTGTAACAGTAGATTTTATATGGTTAAATGTGACTTTACATGAAAGGGGTCATAATTATGGCATTAGAAGAAAAACTTAACCAAGCTAAAGGTGCAGTAAAAGAAAATGTTGGCAAATTAACTGGTGACAAAAAATTGGAATCAGAAGGTGCTGTAGAAAAAACAACTGCTAAAGTTAAAGACGTTGTAGAAGATGTTAAAGATGCTGTAGAAGGCGCACTTGACGGCTTGAAAAACTCTGTTGATAACGATAAAGAATAAACTCGTGTTTATTCAACAATCACATAAAGAAAATCTCATTAAGAGACAACAAAAACCAGTAAATCGTTCGATTTACTGGTTTTTTATTGCTATTAATTTGCATTATACGTTGAAGCGGAAGTGTGTTACGTCGCCGTCTTTCATAACATATTCCTTGCCTTCTAGGCGAACAAGGCCTTTTTCTTTAGCAGCATTTTGGCTGCCGCAAGCTTGTAAGTCATCGAAGGATACGATTTCAGCGCGGATAAAGCCTTTTTCAATATCGGAGTGAATTTTTCCAGCTGCTTGAGGTGCTTTTGTGCCGTTTACAATTGTCCATGCACGAGCTTCCATTTCACCAGCTGTAAAGTAGTTGATGAGGCCTAAGAGTGCATAACTTGCCTTGATAAGCTTAGTTAAGCCAGATTCTTCAAGACCGAGATCTTCTAGGAATGCAGCGGATTCTTCATCAGATAACTCAGCAATTTCGGATTCGATACGAGCGGATACAACAACGATGCCAGCACCTTCGTTCTTCGCGTATTCTTCTACGCGTTTTACGTGCTCGTTAGCGGAGTAATCAGATACTTCATCTTCAGAAATGTTAGCAACATAAAGAGATGGTTTTGCTGTAAGTAATGTCAACTCTTTAATCATTTCTAACTCTTCTTCGTTAAGACCTTGGGCACGAACTGGTTTTGCTTCACCGAGACCTTCGATAATGCGTTCTAGCAATGGTAACTCAGCGCGAGCATCTTTATCGCCGGATTTTGCAATTTTTTCAATGCGTTGTTTCCGTTTTTCTACGGATTCAAGGTCTGCAAGACAGAGCTCTGTATTGATGATTTCGATGTCTCGGATTGGATCGATAGACCCTGCAACGTGAGTGATATTAGGGTCATCGAAACAACGAATAACTTGTGCAATTGCATCTACTTGACGAATATGGCTAAGGAATTTGTTACCTAAACCTTCGCCTTTAGATGCACCTTCAACGAGACCTGCAATATCTACAAATCGCATAGCAGCAGGGAGGATGCGTTTGGAACCGAACATTTCCGCTAATACAGCTAGACGACTGTCTGGAACATCAACAACACCTACGTTTGGCTCAATTGTACAGAATGGATAGTTGGCAGCCTCAGCGCCAGCTTTTGTAATAGCGTTGAATAATGTACTTTTACCAACATTTGGAAGGCCTACGATGCCTACTTCTAAATTTGTGCTCATGGTACCACCTTTATTAAAATTAATTTCGTTCTTTGTGAAAGCTTTCATTAGAAATATTGTTTCTTATAAAAGCCTTGTCAAACACATATTATATCATATTCTAATGGATATATACATTTCTATAGAATTAGTCTAGATTATTTATCAAGAAGTGCTATAATATTAGAGAGAAAGTTGAAGTTTCTTATAAAAAATAATGATAAGTAGATGTATTTATATAATAAAAATATAAGTTTTTCTTATGATTTGTTTTATAGAAAATTTTGATGAGTAGATATGACTATGTCAGTGTGCAGGCGGACGTGTCATTTTGATTGAACGTAAACGTCATGTAACGCTGCTAGGAAAGGAAGTTAAGTATGTTTTCTAAGTTATTTGATAGTTTTTTAGTTCACTATTTAGAACGTTTTAATGATCACTGCTTTAGTGTAAAAGTGGGTGACAATGAATATACCATTGGTGAAGGTACACCTGAGTTTACCATTCGTGTAAACCGCGATATTCCTAAAAAAGATTTGCTCGTTTCTGCTGAACTTGCACTTGGCGAAGCGTATATGCGTAAGGATATTGAAATCGAAGGCGATTTATTCAAAGCTCTTTGTGTTGTACTAGGTCATGTTAATAAGGATTCTATCAATAAAAAGGTACTTAACTCTCTTTTTAATGTAGGTCTTAAAAAGAAGGATCAAAAACAACAAGTGTCTTCTCACTACGACCTTGGCAATGATTTTTATAGCTTATGGCTTGATAAGACAATGAGCTATTCTTGTGCGTACTTTAAACATGAAGATGATAGCTTAGAAGATGCACAATACCAAAAGGTTCATCATATTCTCGATAAATTATATTTAAAAGAAGGTATGACATTACTCGATATTGGTTGTGGTTGGGGATTCCTTTTAATTGAAGCAGCCCGTAAATATGGCGTTAAAGGCTATGGTTGTACATTGTCTGAAGAACAATGGAAGAAAGGCCAAGAACGGATTAAAGAATTCGGACTTGAAGGTCAAGTCGAAATCGAACTCATTGATTATCGTGATGTAGCTGCATCTGGTCGTACATTCGATCGTATCGTCAGCGTTGGTATGTTGGAACATGTAGGTCGTCCTAATTTTCCATTGTATATGGAGGATGCATCCACTATGTTAAATGATGGTGGGTTATTCTTGCTCCATTACATCAGTGATCCATCAGAAAAAGAATCTAGTGCATGGATTCGTAAATATATCTTCCCAGGTGGATGCTTACCGTCTCTTCGTGAAATTGTTTCTATTGCTTATGACTATGATTTTAATGTTATCGATGTTGAAAGCTTGCGCTTGCACTATTATAAAACATTGATGCATTGGTACAATAATTTCCAAGGTGTACGTGACCAAGTAGAAAAAGCTCGCGGTACTGAATTCGTTCGTATGTGGGACTTATACCTCTGTGGTTGTGCAGCAGGTTTCTATATTGGCAATATGGATTTGCATCAAATCCTTATGACAAAAGATGTTAATAATGAATTGCCATTGACACGTTGGTATTAATAGATAGATTTTAATATGAAAAAGGACCGTCTTAAGGCGGTCCTTTTTGTGTGTCGTCATACGCTATTGTTAAATGTAAAAAGAGGATAACCGAAGTTATCCTCTTAAGGTGCGTATAGAATTATAGAGAGTGAGCTCGCAATTCTTCAGCAGAATGTGTGGAAATCCAAGCTGGTGGAATATCGAATACTGTGTAGCAACCAGTGCCACCGTGTTTAGCGAGACGGTAGATACCACGAGCGTATGCAACAAGTGCAGAGCCTGTGAATTCAGGGTTAGAATCAAGTTTTAAAGAGTATTCAACAACATGACGAGTGCCGTCAGTGCTTTCACCAGAGCGAAGAACGAAGCCACCATGTGGAATACCCTTGTGGTCGCGATCAAGTTCTTCTTGGGAAATAAAGTTGACTACAGTTTCGTAACCTACGAAGTAGTTTTCCATAGTTTTGATTTCGTTTTCGATTTTAGCTTTGTCCGCATCAGGAGCAGCTACTACATAGCACTCACGAAAGTGACCTTTGTAGCCATCAACGTCTGGAGTTTCACCGTTACGGATAGCTTCAAGGTATTGTTCTTTAGGAACAGTGTATTGACGAGCATCAAGAACACCATCGATACGACGGATAGCATCGGAGTGACCTTGGGACACGCCACGGCCCCAGAATGTGTAAGATTTGCCATGAGGCAAGATGCTTTCAGCGTAAACACGTTGTAAAGAGAACATGCCTGGGTCCCAACCGCAAGAAATCAATGTAGCAGTTTTAGCTTCTTTAGCTACTTTGTCTACATTAGCAAAATGCTCAGGAATACGTGCATGTGTATCGAAGGAATCGATACAGTTGAAGTATTTAGTTACCATTGGAGTTTGTTCGATAAGGTCTGTTGCAGAACCACCGCAAAGAACCATAACATCGATCTTACCTTTGAAGTTTGGTAGATCTTCCATAGTGTATGTAGGAACACCAGACACTGTTTCTAAGCCTTTACGACGAGAAAATACGCCTACGAGTTCCATATCTGGTTGCAATTTAACAGATGCTTCTACGCCACGGCCTAAGTTGCCATAGCCTACGATACCAATACGAATTTTGCTCATATTAGCCTCCTATATAATTATAAAATGTAGTGTAATAACTAATATACTTATTATAACATAGAAATTTCTCTTTTTATAATATTCTATAGAGTTATACAGCATATATTATGTGGAGAGAATAATTCGTTTGTTATTATTCATCATTATATCGATACATTGCGTATGAGAATATACATAAAAGAAAACATCATATGTGCAAAAATTGACACATATACCCCTACTATATATACAATGAATATATGCATATTATTGTGTATAGTTTGAGGAGGTTATGAGATGAGAAGAACGATAAACCTTGCTGTTATTGCTGCTTTAATTATTACCGGTGCTAGTGCAGAGGCCATGGTGTCAGCCACTACAGTTGAAAGTCATACGGATGGAAAATCCATTGGGTTGAATTTGTGGGGTGAAAATAAACACTATACCGATGATTTGACCGTCAATGTATCTGGCCTTGGTGTAAATGGAAACAAATACCATAATAACGTTACCGGTATTTATGCTCTTGATGGATCTCAGGTTGCCATAGATAAAAATGTAAATGTAACGGTTGTAAATCCAGCACCTGCGGAAAGTGGAGAGAAGCGCAGACCAGACTTAGCACACTATTACATGAGTGGTATATATGCTGGTTATGGTGGGGTTACAAATGATGGTAATAATGATGATACTCGTATTACCGTACAAGGTAATGCCAAAGTAGATGCCATTGGCGTAGGTTTGCAAGCTAATAAGGATGGATACATTCGGATTCTAGGTGGGGCAGATGTAAAGACACATCCTTTAACGACATCTGATACATATTCTGCACTTTCAGAAGAAGGATTTGTCTATGTGAATACTGGCATGGATGGATTGAAAGCAGGTGCTAAGGACGTCAATATGTATGGCAATATTGGTTTTATCAATAAAAACTATGGTATTGATAAAAATCCACACAATCATGGATCAGAAATTTCATTGGGATTAACGACACCAAATTCTAAATTAGTGGGTGGTGTACTTAATGAATTTGATGAAAGTAACAATAATCCTCATCATGGCGGTTTGAGATTGTATTTACAAAATGGTGCTACATGGCGTAATGAATGGTTAGGAGCTGAACGTGAATACCCTACACAAGGCCGACCAGATACTGCAAATTATCTCTATACAGGTAGTAAGGTAGAGCATCTTATAGGTGGTGCCACAGAAGGTAGCCGCGGCATTATCCAAGCCGTAGATGCACGGCCTATTACGATTAATAATTATGCTGGTCATACAGCTATTGATTATGAAAAAGGTGCACCTGCTGCAGAAAACGGAAAGGGTGAAGTGGTTATCAACCATGCTGATCCTGGTTCTTCTGTTACATTGCGTAGCTCCGTAGATGCTTTGAAAGAACATGCTAATGCCGAGATTCCAGGATTAGCAGAAAATCAATTTGTGAAGAAAATAGTCTACACTGGATATACGAAGGGTGAGCGAAACCTTGGTGTTAATGTGCATTTAGAAACAGGTGTGATTAGTCCTACATTAAATGCTAAACTTAGCCCGGATGATTTTGATGCAGCTGGACGTGCTATGGTGTCTAATAAAACCGTATTATCCACTAGTGAAAGTGAAATTGTATCCGGCGCTAAGAGTGCATTAGCATCTTCTGTTATGCAAATGCGAGCTGATACCAATGATTTACAACGCCGCTTAGGTGATGTGCGTCTTAACTCCGATAATCAAGGCGTATGGGGCAAATATATTGGTGGTAAATCTAAAATTACAGACTCTGCCTATGTAAATCAAAATTATAATATGGCGCAAATTGGCTATGATACGAAACGAGGAAACTGGATTGTAGGTGGTGCGTTCTTGTATGGTACAAACAACAGTGATTATGCGTTGGGTTCAGGTTCTGGTAAAACTGCGGGGCTAGCAATCTATGGGGCTAAACAATTTAATGATGGCCGTTACTTAGATATTATTGCTAAAGGCAATCGTTTGAAAAATGATTTTACCGTACATAACAGTTTAGGAACGTCGTTGAGTGGTGACTACCGTAATACGGGTGCATCTTTGAGCCTTGAATATGGTAAACGTATCAAGAGAAATAATGGTTTCTATATTGACCCTAGTGCGGAATTGATTCTTAGCCGCTTATCTGGTGAAAGTTTCGATGCTCGTACGAATACAGGTAGCACGGTTCATATTAATTCTGATGCGGTTAATTCCGCTATAGGCCGCTTAGGCATTGGCATCGGTAAGGAAGCTAAGAATAGTAATGTTTTCCTTAAAGCTGCATTGGCACATGAATTCTCTGGCAAGATGAAAGCAACCTATAGCATAGCCGGTGAACCAACGATTAATAGCGTAGTAGATTTGAAGGATACTTGGCTTGATCTTGAACTCGGTGGTTCATGGAGTTTCCGTCCAAATACATATGTATATGGAACATTTACTAAAAACTTTGGTAGTACTGTTGATACATCCTATCGTGTAGATGCGGGTATTCGTCATAACTTTTAATTAGTATCTAGATTTAAAATAAAAACGGTTGTGAAACATTCGGAGAGAAGGTTTCACAACCGTTTTGTATTACATATTTTTAGTTATAAATGTATTAGAATTGTAAAGTTTTGATGCGTTCTACGGCACGGATTGTATTTTCGCGGCTGCCGAATGCAGTTAAACGAAGGTAACCTTCGCCATGTGGACCGAAACCAGAGCCTGGTGTAGACACGATTTGTACCTTTTCAAGAAGAAGATCGAATAATTCCCAGCTTGTCATGTTGCCAGGTGTTTTTAACCAAATATAAGGTGCATCAGTACCACCATATACAGTAAGGCCAATGGATTCGAGGCCTTCTTTGATGATGCGTGCATTTTCTTTGTAGTAAGCGATGTTTGCGCGAGTTTGTTCGCGGCCTTCTTTGGAATATACTGCTTCAGCACCACGTTGAACGATGTAAGGTACGCCGTTAAATTTAGTGCATTGACGACGGTTCCACATAGGATTCAAAGATTGACGTTCACCAGATTTAGTTTTGCCTGTTACTTCTTTTGGAACGACTGCGTAGGCACAACGTGTACCTGTAAAGCCAGCAGTTTTAGAGAAGGAACGGAATTCAATAGCTACTTCGCGGGCACCTTCGATTTCATAGATAGATTTAACAGTGTCTTCTGTGCTGATGAAAGCTTCGTAAGCAGAGTCGAACATTAAGATCGCGTCGTTTTCTTTACACCATTTAATCCATTCGGCTAAGCGTGCACGACTGAGTACTGTGCCTGTAGGATTGTTAGGGGAGCAAAGATATACGATGTCTACACGTTCAGCAGGAAATTCTGGAGAGAAATTATTTTCTGCAAATGTAGGAAGATATACAACCTTTTCGAACATACCATCAACAGCTTGACCTGTACGACCGCCCATAACGTTGGAATCAAGGTATACAGGGTATACAGGGTCGGTGATAGCGATGATATTATCTTCGCTGAATAATTCTTGGATATTACCAACGTCGGATTTTGCGCCGTCAGAAACGAATACTTCGTCCATACCAATTTCGATGCCATATGGTTTGTAATCGCCTTCGATAATTGCTTTACGAAGGAAATCATAACCTTGTTCTGGGCCATAACCACGGAATGTTTCAGCTTTGCCCATTTCTTGAACAGCCTTAGTCATAGCATCTACGATAGCAGGTACTAAAGGCAATGTTACATCACCGATACCAAGACGAATAATGTCAGCATCTGGATGAGCTGCTTGGTAATCCGCTACTTTTTTAGCAATGTTAGCAAATAAATAAGAACCTTGTAGGTTTAAATAGTTTTCATTA
>OKER01000296.1_pt1 | contig 12494 bp, 9 predicted proteins | sample 1610031 | NCBI WGS metagenome assembly OKER01 (sample SAMN04436611, study PRJEB24849) | human gut metagenome | biome: human gut; feature: NICU; material: stool | host: Homo sapiens | place: USA: Saint Louis, MO | collected 2009-12-31
CGATGTAAAGCTTCCTCTTTGTGCTCAATATTGTCTAATTTTTTATCCAAAGATTCTTCTTTTTGAAGAATACGGCGTTCCATACGTTGTAATTCAGAACGACGCTCTTTATTTTCTCGTTCTACATCAGAACGGAGCTTATGAATTTCTTCTTTCGCCTCTAATAAAGCTTCTTTCTTTTTAGACTCGGCCATGCGCTCACCATTTGCGACAATGCGCTCAGCCTCTTGCTCAGCTTGATTCAGTTTTCCTTCAGCGATATTTTTTCGTAAAAAATAGCCTACACCTAGTCCAATTAGCACCATTACTACTGCAATTAGACTATACTCTAAAATCAGTCTCACCTCCTGTATCTTCACATACGGGCACTACGCCCCTTGTTTCCTGATTTTTAACATATTAAATTAATAACCTATAATACATTATATGTTTACAAGGCTATTTTAATTTTATGCTTGAAAGCCCTTTCTGTCAAGATTGATAGGCCTCGCAAACCTTAGTAATAGTGCTCATAGAAAATCCCCTGTTTTTTAGGAAATTCATTATTTTTATACGCGGAATATCGCTTATAGATTCACCATATTTTTTATCTACAATTCGAAAAGCGGCTGCCAGTTCATCATATTTTTCAATATCACGAGGCACATCAAGGCCTCTCTGTTTCATTTTTTGCTTTATAAGATATGCACCATATTTCTGCTCTCTCATCAAATAGGATACAACCTGTTTCGCTAAACGCTCATCATTAATGTAATCATAGTATATTAATCGCTCTTCTACGTAATCGATGAGATCCGATGAAATCTGTTTTCGTTTCATCTTTTGGCGCAGCTCATAAGAGCTTAAAAAGCGCTGTGCAAGAAATCGATAGGCTTGATCTAACGCAGCCTGCTTTTCCTCTTCTGTAAACATATCGTCTATCATAATAACCTCAATGAAAAAGGGCTACACAGTAGCCCTTTTTTATATGCTATATCGATTAATCTTCTTCTGGTGTAGCATCTTCGCCAACAACATCAAATGTTTCTGGTTCAGCTGCCAATGTATCACGAATGATACGATCGATTTCTTCAGCTACTTGAGGATTGTCGAAGAGGTATTGTTTTGCCGCTTCTTTACCTTGTCCCATCCGTTCCCCATTATAGGAATACCACGCGCCAGATTTTTTGATAATTTCCATATTAGTACCGATATCGATAAGAGTACCTTCTCTGGAAATTCCTTGACCATACATCAAATCAAATTCAGCAGTTTTAAATGGAGGTGCCACCTTGTTCTTAACAACCTTAACCTTTGTACGGGCCCCTACATTTTCATTATTGGCCTTAATCAATTCGCCCTTACGCACATCAAGACGTACAGAAGAATAGAATTTTAAGGCACGACCACCGGTCGTTGTTTCAGGATTACCAAACATTACGCCTACCTTTTCACGCAATTGGTTGATAAAGATAACAACGGTTTTTGTCTTATTAATAGTACCTGTTAATTTACGCAATGCTTTACTCATCAAACGGGCATGGAGACCTACATGAGCATCACCCATTTCCCCTTCAATTTCTGCTTTAGGTACCAATGCAGCAACAGAGTCAACTACAACGATATCTACAGCACCACTACGTACAAGCGCCTCTGTAATTTCTAAGGCTTGTTCACCATTGTCTGGTTGGGAAATTAACAAGTTATTAATATCTACGCCAAGATTACGTGCATAGATTGGGTCCATTGCATGTTCCGCATCAATAAATGCAGCGACGCCACCTTGTTTTTGTGCTTCAGCTACAGCGTGAAGAGCAACAGTTGTTTTACCAGATGATTCTGGACCATAAATTTCAATGACACGACCACGAGGGAAGCCACCTACACCTACAGCGAGGTCAATGGCAAGAGAACCAGAGGAAATAACCTCAACATTCATACGATCTGCCGCTTCACCTAGGCGCATGATAGCACCTTTACCAAAGTCTTTTTCTATTTGTTTTAATGCGTTATCCAACGCTGCTTGTCTACCATCAACAGCCATTATTTATCCCCTTTTTCTTGAATGTACAAATTCATGTAATATAATGCTAATTCAGCCGCACTTTGGCGGATATCTTCTCGATTTCCAATAAGATTAGCTTTGTGAGCAACGGTTCCATATGGTCCAGTTACGCCAAACCAAACGAGGCCCACTGGTTTATCCGGTGTGCCACCACCAGGGCCTGCTATCCCCGTTGTAGACACCGCATATGTCGTATTACATACGCGTTTTGCACCTTCAGCCATCGCTTTGGCTACTTGTTCGCTCACGGCGCCATATGTATCGAGTAAATCTTGTGGCACACCTAAGACCCGATGTTTTACATCATTGCTATAGGATATAATGCCACCCATATAGTAATCACTACTACCACTTACGTTTGTCAATAGTTTACCAACTAAACCAGATGTACAAGACTCTGCCGTAGCAATGGTCGCAGACGATTCTTTTAACGTATTACCGAGCGTTTCCTCCATAGAAATATCTAACTTACGGCCAATCAAAGAACCTAAACGGCGACGAATGATTTCATCCCAAGGATTTAACAATCTATGTGCTTCATCGAGAGATGAAGCCTTTGCAGTAATACGTAATTCAATGTAGCCTTTTTTTATTAACAAAGCTATGGTCGGATTGGATTGTTGTTTAATCAAATCCATAACGCGTTCTTCTAAATCGATTTCACGAATATCATAAACGCCATAACGATAAGACGTTACAACACCTTGTGAACCAAAACGCTTATGAAGATAAGGCACTACACTTTGTGTAAACATCCCCTTCATTTCACCTGGAGGTCCTGGTAATAGTATATAGGTTACATCGCCATCTACGGTTACTACGCCTGGTGCAACACCGACAGGATTAGCTAAAACACTAGAGTCATCAGGCAACATAGCCTCTCTACGACTCGCATCAGGCATTTCACGACCTACTCGTTTGAAAAACTGTCGCACCTCAGCCATAGCATCATCATTATATACGACACCGCGATTTAAAGACGATGCCAAAACTTGCCGTGTTATATCACCCTGAGTTGGACCCAACCCACCTGTACTAATCACGAGATCAGCACGTTGTGCCGCTTTTTTAAACACTTCAGACATACGGCCTGGATTGTCTCCCACCACAGACTGATACGCTATGGTATAACCTAATTTATTAAGTTCCTGAGCTAACCAGGAGACATTGGTGTTCACCGTATCCCCTAACAATAATTCAGAACCTGTAGAAATTAATTCTACAATCATTGTAAATACCTCCCATCACTTCAGATGTGTTAATAGTGGTATTACCTAATACACCAATCAATATTATTCTACGATAGTAGCTACTACATCGTAAGCAAAACCTTGCTCTACTTGTACCTGTACAATATCTCCAGCTTTAACCTTATCGCCACAGTCTTCGATATACATGTTCCCATCTACATCTGGAGCTTGTGATTTCAAACGACCTTTTGCAAGAACAGTATCATTATCGCCTTCTTCTAATTCTTCAATCATGGCATAGTCAATAGTGCCTTCTAAATCGCGGTTATTCTCTTCAGAAATAGCAGCTTGTATAGACATCAATGTATGATAGCGTTCTTCTTTAACCTCTTCTGGTACTTGATCTTCACGAGCCCCTGCAATGGTCCCTTCCTCTTGAGAGTATGTGAAAACACCCATGTTATCAAACTTGATATCCTTCACAAATTCACAAAGTTCTTGGAACTGTTCATCTGTTTCACCAGGGAATCCAACAATAATCGATGTACGCAATGTAACATGAGTTGGTGCATTGCGGATTTTCTTTAATAATCGCTCAATATCCTCACGAGAATCACGACGATTCATTTGTTTAAGAATATCGTTGTTTACATGTTGTAATGGTATATCAACATATTTACAAAGCTTCGGTTCATTGACGATAATATCAAGCAATTCATCACTAAAGAATGTTGGATATAAATAGAGCATGCGAATCCACTCGATTTCCTCAACCTTAGTTAATTCTTTTAACAGCTCTGTAAGTAATGGTTTACCATTATTTAAATCAATGCCGTAGCTAGTCGTATCTTGTGCAATGAGAACGATTTCTTTAACCCCTGACGCAGCTAATCGTTCAACTTCAGCCTTAATAGATTCAATGGAACGACTTCTAAATGCACCACGCACCTTAGGAATGATACAGAATGTACAACCATTGTTACAACCTTCTGCAATTTTTACATACGCACTGTAGCGAGGCGTTGTTTGAATGCGAGGCATGCGTTCATCATAGATATTAGTGATATTTTCCATGATGCAGCTACGATTGCCATGCTCAATCGCATCAACAGCTACCATAACTTGATCCCATGCACCAGTACCAATAAGGGCATCAATTTCAGGGATTTCTGTAAACAACTCATCTTGGTATTGTTGACTCAAGCAACCTGCTACAATTAAGCCTTTACAACGACCAGTTTCTTTATACTGAGCAGCTTCAAGAATCGTATTGATAGATTCTTCCTTAGCTTTCTCTATAAAGGTACATGTATTTATGATAATTAAGTCAGCCTCATGTAAATTATCGGTAATGGTATAACCATCATCCTTTAACAATCCAAGCATAACCTCTGTATCTACTAAATTTTTAGCACAACCTAGGCTAATATATCCCAATGATTTGGTCATTCTAAATCCTTTCTTATTTATAGAATGTAACGATATTGTATACGTATTTTATAGAAATACACTTCTATTGATCTTTTCTAAAACGTACTTGGCTAACCCAGTGATTCAATAAAAGTTCTTTTCCCTCCACTGTATAGCCACCATTAACAGGCCATAGCACTACGGAACGCCCTAGTGCATCTACGGGTTCGGTAACTTCAGGATTGGCGAATATATAGGTAAAATTATTATTCATCATATATTTTGCAGTTTCACTAGATAGTAACCAAGTAATAAACTCTATACTTTCATTTTTATGCTTAGAATCTTTTTGCACCGCTGCACCTGTTATATAAAATGATGTGCCATCACTAGGATAAATCATTTTTACAGGATAAGAATGGCGAATGTACTGTTGTGCATCAGAAAGATTCCCAATGCCAATATCCGATTCACCAAGAGCTGTTAGCCGTACAGGTGTGGAAAGGAACTTAGAATGTTGTATAACATGTGTTTTTAAAGCTAATAAATCTGCAAGAGCATCTGGCTCGCCTTTATATTCCACCAAATTGTACAAAAGATTAGCCGCATTTTGAGAAGCTCCGAAATCTGTCATCACCACACGCCAGTTCCCAGGCTTTTGCAAGGTATCCCAAGTCGTAATATGTTGACCTAGTTTATTGTAAAATGATTCATTTTGTACAAAAACGATAGGATCATACCATAAGCCGACCCAGTAACCATTTGAATCCTTTAGGCGATCCAAGACCTCATCTATGCGTTCATTTACAATAGGAGCAAACTTATCTTTACTAGCACCGATGACGAGGTTATCCTCAGATGTAATCACTACATCACCAGATGAATCTGCTAACTTAGAGGAAACCCGTTGTTCCATTTGCTCCTCAGTGAGTGGCATAATATTAACTTTTACGTTTTTATCCTCTAAATATTTATCAGCTAATAGTGTTGTTAAGTTATTAGGTAAGTCAGTGTAAACCGTAATTTCACCGCGTACAGGCGCTTTTGATTTTTCAATTTGCTCCTCTCGATAAAAGTATATGCCATACCCCATCATACCTAAGACAAAAAGCATTAACACAATAAATGCCATCCATCGTTTCATCGCGTAAATCTCCTTTTACGTTCTCCCTTAGTCTTATTGACCTGTGAAGGAGAGCCACTTCGAGCATATCGAGATTGACCGCCTCTCGATTGTCCCGTTTTGTTTCGTCCTTGGTTTTGCACTTTACCTTGACCAATTGGTCTAGGTGGAATTAAGCACGCAGGTCCAAATCCGATTAAATCACGCCGATTAGCTTCGATAAGGGCCTCTTTTACCAAGTCGTAATTTTCAATGTTTTTATATTGCATCAAGGCTCGTTGCTTAGCCTTGTCCCGACCTTTTTTAGCCACATAAACAGGCTTGCCATCAAGAGGATTAATCCCCGTATAATACATACACGTTGAAAGACTGCCCGGTGTAGGAATAAAATCTTGAACTTGTTCAGGATACATATGCTGATCTCGTAAAAATTCAGCTAATTCTATGGCGTCCTCTAATGTACATCCTGGGTGAGAACTCATAAAATAAGGAACTAAATATTGTTTTTTCCCTAATTCACGATTTGCCTCTTCAAACCATTTTTTAAAGGTCAGGAATTCTTCTTTTCCAGCCTTGCCCATCATAGTCGTTACACGCTTTGATACATGTTCAGGCGCAACCTTTAGCTGACCACTCACATGATATTGACAAAGTTCCTTTACAAAGGCTTTGTTATTGTCGGCTAACACATAGTCATAACGTAACCCCGATCTGACGAAGACCTTTTTTACGCCCTTTAACTTTCGTAACTTGCGCAATAATGCAATGTAATCATCGTGATTAGTATTCAAATTTTCACAAGGTTCCGGCGCCGCACAGGTGCGACCTTTACAAGCGCCAAAGACGGCTTGTTTATCGCATGCTAAATGTCTGAAATTGGCCGTTGGACCACCTACATCATGAATGTAGCCTTTAAACCCATCCATATTGATCATCAACTTAGCTTCATCAATCAAAGACTGATGGCTGCGATTTTGAATTATACGGCCTTGATGATTGGTAATAGCACAAAATGAGCAACTACCAAAACAACCACGCTGACTAACGAGGCTAAACTGCACCTCGCTTAATGCAGGCACGCCCCCTTTATCATCATACGATGGATGCCATTTACGAGTGTATGGTAAATCATAAGCCGCATCCATTTGTTCCTGTGTTAATGGTAAGGCCGGTACATTTTGTACAACATAGCGATCTCCATGTTTTTGTACAATAGGTCGTCCATAGAATGGATCTTGTTCATCATATTGAATGCGAAAAGCATCGGCAAAGGCCATTTTATCTGCCTTGATTTCTTCAAAGGAAGGACATTCAACACAATCAATGGATGGTATGTCTTTTGACATATAACAAATACCACGTATATTGGGCAATGATTCTTCGAATCGATTTTGATCTAGTGCTTCTGCTAACTCTATAATCTGTAATTCACCCATGCCATATATAAGTATATCAGCCTTAGAGTCTACAAGAATGGACCGACGCACCGTATCAGACCAATAATCATAATGCCCAAAACGCCGCAATGAAGCCTCGATGCCACCAATGATAAGAGGCACATCTCTAAAGGCTTCTTTCATGCGGTTAGAGTATACCAAGGTCGCTCTATCGGGGCGATGTCCTGCCTCACCTCCCGGTGAGTAATCATCTTCACGACGGATTTTTTTAGCAGCCGTAAACTTATTGAGCATGGAATCCAAGTTGCCTGCAGTAACAAGCGATGCAAGACGAGGCTTCCCTAATTTTTTAAAAGCATTAACATCATTCCAATCAGGTTGGGCAATAATACCAACTCGATAGCCTTTGGATTCTAGATAACGACCAATTACGGCAGGCGCAAAAGATGGATGATCTACATACGCATCGCCACTGATGAGCACGAAATCGAGTTCTGCCCACCCGCGCGCTTCCATATCTGCGCGTTCTGTAACTAAAAATGTATCCATCAATATAACCTTCCTTTAACTGTAACGATGTATCTTAGAATAAAAACAACCATATCAAAAATATCACCATGAATACGGCAATAATAGCAAGCATAATGCGTTCTTGTTCAATGGACCGTTGTCGCTTTTTCTGTCTCGTTTCAAGCGACATACGACGTTTTGCCATCTGATGCTCAACGTACTCACTCTGCACAGAATTAATGGTTTCCTGTTTCTTTTGACGCATAATAGGACGTATTGTAAATGTATCCACTTCACCTACTTGATTTTGATAAACCTTCACTAAGCGATCTCCATCAAGGCCAAGGTAATTTCCATAATTGCGAATAAAACCTTTCGCGTATACACGTCCTGGGATAACTGCATAGTTTCCATCTTCGATGGCTTCTAAATAGGTTGTTTTAATATGAAGTACTTGTTCAATATCTTTAAATGTGAGATTTCTACGTACTCGTTCTCGACGTAATTCTTCACCTAACTCAGCCACAGTATATCCCTTTCTATTCCTCAGAATCAGAGAAGTATCGAGCTTTCACCTGTTCTGGACTCATTAAAATCTCTCGTGCTTTACTACCCATATTAGGACCTACAATTTTAAGATCCTCCATGGTATCTACAAGGCGTGCAGCACGCGTATAACCGATACGGAATCTACGTTGCAACATCGACACGGATGCTTGACCAGATTCCATCACAAGATTAACGGCTCGTTCTAATAACTCATCACGATAAATATCTTGTTCATCATTATCTTGTGCTGCGATTTCCTTTTCTGCCTCAGCCGTTACCGTATCATCGTATTCTGGTTCTCGTTGTTGTTTTACAAACTCTACCAAATGTTCCACTTCATCATCTGAGATGAAAGCACCTTGTACACGAATTGGTTTATTAGCACCAATTGGAGAGAACAACATATCACCTTTGCCTAATAGTTTTTCAGCCCCCGCCATATCGAGGATTGTACGAGAGTCGATTTGGGACCCTACGGCAAAGGAAATACGGCTTGGCACGTTGGCTTTAATAGAACCAGTAATAACGTTAACAGATGGACGTTGTGTAGCTAGTACCATATGAATACCAGCAGCACGTGCCATCTGCGCCAATCGACTAATAGATTCTTCAATATCATCAGGCGCAGTCATCATCAAGTCCGCCAACTCATCAATAATCAATACAATGAGAGGCATTGCCGATTTAGGATGAGCCTCATTATAGCTTTTAATATCGCGCTTGCCAGATGCAGCAAACGCCTTGTAACGAGCTTCCATTTCTCGAACGGCCCAACGCAATACAGCAGCTGCTTTTTTCATATCCGTTACAACTGGTGCCATCAAATGAGGAATGCCATTATACACGGATAATTCAACCATCTTAGGGTCGATAAGTAATAACTTAACCTCTTCTGGTTTACGGCTAAAGAGAATACTGGAAATCAATGTATTCACACATACAGATTTACCGGAACCTGTCGTACCGGCTACCAATAGATGTGGCATCTTAGCCAAGTCAGTAATCACAGGTTTGCCTGCAATATCCTTACCAAGGCCTACAGGAATACCGCCCCGCGCTTCTTTAAAGTCACTGCAGTCTAGCACATCACGCAAGTGAACGGCTTCTGTTTTCGTATTAGGTACCTCGATACCAATAGCAGATTTACCAGGAATTGGTGCCTCCATACGTATATGTTGAGCCGCTAGATTCAAGGCAATGTCATCTGTTAAGTTTACGATTCTACTTACCTTAACACCTTGGGCTGGTTCAATTTCATACCGTGTTACGGTTGGGCCTTGCGTAGCATTAACTACCTTAGCAGAAATGCCAAAGCTAGATAAAACATCTTCGAGGCGCATCGCATTATACGCGACCTCGTCATTATTATTTTGACCTACCTCCCCTTTCGCCAAAATATCAAGGCTTGGGAAATGATATGGTCTATCGTAAGTTCTATGAATCTGTCCATCTTTAGAAACGGCTACCTGTGCTGTATCCTCAGCAGTACTTGCCAAAGATGGTACAGATAATGGCATAGAACTCATGCCTGCGCCAGCACTAACAGAACTAGCAGCTACACCTGTACCAGGTACGGCACTAGCAATCGCCGCATGGTTTGTCTCAAGTGGTCCTATAGTTGTTGGTTGATAGGAGTACTCTTCTGTGTCTGATTCATCGGTGCTATGCGCATCATCCTCAACACTGTCTGTATCAAATTCTTCAATATCGGCATGTTCTTCATCATGATTATGGAGCCATGCAGGCATTGATTTTGGCTCATCATCCATACTATCAGTACGAATTTCACCGTTATCGACAGCATCACCAGATTCTTCAGAGATTTGTGCTAATCGTTCTGCCGCTCTATTACGAGCCTCTAACTCGGCTAATTCTTTCCAAGAAGAAGGCGTATGTGTATCGATTGGCTCAACTTCATAATCATCATTAGCAGCTACAACACCTCTATTTTCAAGAGTCTCTACAGCATTCTGAGCTGCATCAGTGTATCGCGTATCCTTTTCGCGGTCATAAGCCTTGCGCTGTGCGGCTTCTTTACGCTGTTCATTCCAATCTTCGATAACCTCTTTGGCTACTGCTACCTTTTCAACAGCCACTTCTTTTGCCTTATCAAGGCCTTCTTGCGTTTTATCAGCAGCCTTACGCAATCCGTTTCCCAAGGATAGGCGCGTAATAAGGAGACCACAGCAAAGCATAAGTACGGCAACAACAATAATGGAACCAACTTCACCGAACATAGTTCGTATAAAGGAAGCCAAGAAACCGCCCACAACACCACCTTGATCTGCCAGCGCTGTAGTCGCCAATTCATCACCAACAGGCACACGACATAGTGGAACCATGGTAATGGCTAATAAGTAAAAAACTGTTATGAGAAGACCACGACGTGTGATAGACATAAATTTACCTTGGTATAATAAACGCCATCCAAGCCATAGTACAGCAATGCACGGAATTATGCCCCCAAAGCCAAATCCATAGCGAAATATTCCCGTCAATATTTCGCCTACAATGCCTAAATCAAAGCCAAAAAAGCCTAGCAATGCCAGTATGGCAACACCTATGACAATAATGCCTTTCACTTCATTACGCAGTGAAAATCCTTCTTTTTTTGGTGCCGGTGTAGCTCGTTTTTTGCGAGGCTTCCGCCCTCGTGTAGAAGTTTTTTTCTCTTCTGCCATAATCGTATACAAACCCCTTACTTTTATATAAAAATCTATTTCAAATCATCATTATATTATACCATATATTGACCATTCTATTTATCTTTGCGCCTATCATTCCAATCTTTTAACAGATTATGCTCTACCCCACGATCGACGCCCGTATAATACTCAGCATGTATTAAAGGATCCGGTAAATATTGTTGCTTAACATATCCATTCGAATAATTATGAGCATATTTATAAGTTAGCCCATGTCCTAGTTTACTAGCTCCACTATAATGGCTATCACGCAAGTGATCCGGCACTTGTCCACAGTCCTTATGACGCACATCTGAAATAGCCGCATCAATACCTAGATATGCAGAAATGCTCTTAGGCGCTAGCGCCACATAGCACGCCGCCTCAGATAAAATGATACGCGCCTCTGGAAATCCCACCATATGCGCGGCCTGTGCTGCTGCATTAGCCAATATTAAGGCTTGTGGATCTGCTAATCCTACATCTTCGGCGGCACAAATGACAATACGACGAGCGATAAAATTAGGATCCTCACCGGCCTCTATCATACGTGCTAAGTAGTGAAGTGTAGCCTGTACATCGGACCCGCGCATACTTTTAATAAAGGCGGAAATTGTATCGTAATGACTATCTCCTTTTTTATCGTATGTATAAATGCGACGGCCTACGACCTTTTCAAGTATTTCTAAAGAGATTTCTTCACCATCGTGTACCATGGCCGCAGCTTGCTCCAAAATATTGAGTGCCATACGACCATCTCCATTGACGAAGATACCTATATCCTCAAGCAACTCATCCTTTACCTGTAAGTTACGAGCCCCTAAGCCTACTTCGCTATCTGTAAGAGCTCGCTTTAAAATTTGACTAATTGCCTTCGGCGTTAAGGCCTCCAATGTAATAAGTCGTAGCCTCGATAATAATGGGCGATTGACTTCAAAAAATGGATTTTCTGTAGTTGCCCCAATAAGAATAATCGTACCATCTTCAACGCAGGGTAACAGTACGTCTTGTTGACTCTTATTAAAGCGATGTATTTCATCGAGAAATAAAATGGTTCGTTGTTGCAAAGAACGAACGCGTTTCCGCGCATCTTCTATAATATTTCGCAATTCACCGATACCTGCATTTGTCGCATTTAAATTGACAAAATGGCTGTTGCTCATCTTAGCAATGATACCGGCTAATGTCGTTTTGCCAGTTCCACAAGGCCCGTAAAACAACATGGATGGTATTGTATCCTTTTCCACCATGGCGCGAAGGAATGTCCCCTTCCCTACCGCCTGTTCTTGACCATACAAATGATCAAGTTCTGTCGGTCTCATTCGCACCGGTAGTGGTTCATATTTATTCGTAGGTAATGCATCAAATAAACTATCCATGCTACCTCCATTCATTCTTTACATGCAAAAAAGCCCCACCATGCCGTAATGTACCGCGTTTTGATCCTGCAAGAGCAGGTGGGTGTCCTCCTCATCCTGCAGTTGTCCCGTGAGGGCGTAACGTTCAGACGAGAGTTCTGGACTCCCGAAGAAAATGTGTTGGCTCAAAACTGCGATATCACACGCACATGGCAGGGATATCTTATAC
>OKER01000302.1_pt1 | contig 12408 bp, 9 predicted proteins | sample 1610031 | NCBI WGS metagenome assembly OKER01 (sample SAMN04436611, study PRJEB24849) | human gut metagenome | biome: human gut; feature: NICU; material: stool | host: Homo sapiens | place: USA: Saint Louis, MO | collected 2009-12-31
GTTCAGGCTGGCGGGCAGCGTCAGGGTCGGCGATTCAAGGCTGGCCATCGGCCAGGCGCAATAATCGGCGGCATACCAGGCCCCCGGACGATGGTTACCGGACGCCCCGGTGCCGCCGAACGGCGCGGTACTCGCCGCCCCGGTCAGCGGTTTGTTCCAGTTGACTATCCCTGCCCGCGCCTCGAGCAGCAGTCGATCAAACTTCTCCCGTTCCGGAGAGATTAACCCACAGGAGAGGCCGAAGCGGGTGGCGTTGGCTAAGGCAATCGCCTCCTCGAACGTGTCGTAGCGCCAGACGCCAAGCAGCGGGCCAAACACCTCTTCATCTTCAACATTGGCCATGTCGCTCATGTCGACAATCCCCGGCGTTAGCAGCGACGTTCCGGCCTGCAATAAACGTGGCTCCAGCAGCGTGACCGCGCCAGCGGCGACCCGCTGCAGCCAGGCCTGATGCACTTTCTGCGCGGCCGGTTCAGAGATAAGCCCGCCGAGAAACGGCTGCGGCTCGGCGTCCCACGCCGCCGGGATCAGCCGCTGGCTCACCGTCACCAGCCGGGAGAGGAAGGCATCGCCCGCCTCGCCGCGCCGGACCAGCAGACGGCGGGCGCAGGTGCAGCGCTGGCCGGCGGTAATAAAGGCGGACTGGATGGTCAGATGCACCGCGGCATCCACGTCCCGCGGATCGTCGACGATCAGCGGGTTATTGCCGCCCATCTCCAGCGCGAGGATCTTCTGCGGCTGCCCGGCCAGCTGGCGATGCAGATGAAAACCGGTGGTTGAGCTGCCGGTAAACAGCAGCCCGTCGATATCCGCCTGACCGCTGAGCGCCTCGCCGGTTTCCCGACCGCCCTGCACCAGGTTGAGCACCCCGGCGGGCAGGCCGGCCTGCTGCCATAGTTTCACCACCGCTTCGCCGCTGCACGGGGTGAGTTCGCTGGGTTTAAAGACCACAGTATTGCCCGCCAGCAGCGCCGGTACGATGTGCCCGTTCGGCAGATGGCCGGGAAAGTTATAGGGGCCAAACACCGCCAGCACGCCGTGCGGCCGGTGACGCAGCGTGGCGGCGCCGTCGGGCAGATCGCTGTGCTGTTCGCCGGTGCGGACGTGGTAGGCCTTCACCGAGATCGCCACCTTGTTGATCATCGCCGTCACTTCCCCGGCCGCCTCCCAGCGCGGCTTTCCGGTCTCGGCGCCGATCATCGCCGTCAGCTCAGCCTTACTGGCCTCCAGCAGGGCGGCAAACTTTTCAACGATCGCCTGACGGGCGGCAAACGGCAGCCGCGCCCAGGCCGGGAACGCCTGGCGGGCAGCCGCCACCGCCTCAGCAACCTGCCCGGCATCCGCCGCTTCGCCCTGCCACACAACCTTCAGGTTAACCGGATCCTGTTTACTGAAACCTGGCCCACGACCGGGCCGCCACTCGCCATTAATCCACAGACTCATGCGGTTTTCTCCTCAGGGATCAGGCGCACCATGCGTACCTGGTCGCCGGCATGACACTTCAGCATATCCAGTTCGCGGGCGCTGAGGGTCAGGGTGTCGCCATCCGGGTCGGCATGCACCAGCAGAGCGCGGAACTGGTGATACTGTTCATTCGCCACCAGGCACAGCGGCCAGTCACCGGGTGGGGTTTCACCGGCCTCGGTGGTCACCAGACGGCTTTTGCGGATCGCCCGCACCCTGTCGATGTCGCACTCCAGAGTCGGGCCGCCGTCGAAAATATCGATGTAGTTCAGGTAGCGGAACCCCTCTTTCTCCAGCACCGTCCGGGCCGGGGCGGTCTGCGGATGAACCTTGCCGATCACCGCCTGCGCCTCAGGGGAAAGGAAATCGATATACAGCGGATGCTTGGGCATCAGGGCGGCAATGAAAGCCTTCTGTCCGGTGCCGCACAGGTAGTCGGCGCGGGAAAACTCCATGGCGAAAAAGCGTTTGCCCAGGCTCTCCCAGAACGGCGAGTAGCCCTGCTCGTCAATCACCCCGCGCATCTCGGCGACCACCTTCTCATTGAAGCGCTCGCGAAAGGCGGCCATAAATAAGAAGCGCGATTTCGACAGCAGATAGCCATTGCCCTCTTTGCGCCACTGCGGGTCGAGGAACAGGGTACACAGCTCACTGCTGCCGGTATGGTCGTTGCTGAGAAACAGCGTCGGCAACGCCTGATAGACGTTGAGCTCCTTCGAGGCATGGACCTGGGTGCCGACCCGGTAGTTATACCAGGGATCGTTGAGCCCCACCGCCACCTCGATCGCGCAGATGCCCACCACCGCGCCGCTTTCGCTCTCCTCCAGCACAAAGACATAGCCCTGCTCGCTTTTCGGTAGCTCGCCGCGCCAGGTCTGCTGCGAGCGGGCGATCCGCGCCGCGAGGGTCGCTTCATCCACCGGCAGCGAGGTCAGCCCGCCGCCGGTCTCCGCTGCCAGCTTCAGCAGCCCGGGCAAATCGCCCGGCTCCACCGGTCGAATAACCATCATGATGAGACTCCTGCCACGAAACGCGCGCAGGCCCGCTCGACGCGATCCAGCCCGCTATTCACCTCTTCTTCACTGACGTTCAGCGCCGGCGCAAAACGCACCACATTAGCGCCGGCGATCAGGATCATCACCCCCTCTTCCGCCGCCAGGTTGCTGAGCGTTTTCGCCTTCCCGGCCCAGGCGTCGTTCAGTACGCAGCCGAGCAGCAGTCCCAGGCCGCGGATCTCCTTGAACAGACCATAGTGGGCGTTGATCGCCTGCAGACGCTCGCAAAACCACTGGTGGCGCTGTCTGACGCCGGAGAGGACTTCCGGGGTGTTGACGATCGACAGCAGCTCGCCGGCCACCGCCCCGGCCAGCGGGTTGCCGCCGTAGGTGGTGCCGTGGGTACCGACGGTCATCACGCTGGCGCAGGCCTCTGTCGCCAGCAGCGCGCCGATAGGGAAACCGCCGCCCAGCGCTTTGGCGGTGGTCAGCACATCGGGCGTCACGCCGTAGTGCATATAGGCATACAGCTCGCCGGTGCGCCCGACCCCGGTCTGCACTTCATCGAAAATCAGCAGAGCGTTGTGCTGGTCGCAAAGCTGGCGCAGGCCGCGTAAAAACTCGCCGCTGGCCGGCACCACGCCCCCTTCGCCTTGCACCGGCTCGACGATCACCGCGCAGGTTTGGTCATTGATTAAGGCCTTTGCCGACTCGAGATCGTTAAACACCGCATGCTGGATCTGCGGCGGCAGCGGGGCAAAATCCCGGGAGTAGGCCGGCTGACCGCCCGCCGAAACGGTGAACAGCGTCCGCCCGTGGAAGGCGTTCTGGAAAGCGACGATGCCGCTTTTCTCACTGCCAAAGCGATCGTGGGCATATTTACGCGCCAGCTTGAGCGCCGCCTCATTGGCCTCAGCGCCGGAGTTACAGAAGAAGACCCGGTCGGCGAAGGTGGCATCGATAAGCATTTTGGCCAGACGCAGGATCGGCTCATTGGTGTAGCCGTTGCCGGTATGCCAGAATTTGCTGGCCTGGTCAGTAAGGGCTTGCACCAGACGCGGATGGGCGTGCCCCAGCGCGTTCACGGCGATGCCGCCGGCAAAATCGATATACTCTTTGCCCTGCTGATCCCACAGCCGCGACCCGGCGCCCCGCACCGGAATAAACGCCGCTGGCGCGTAGACCGGCATCATCCATTCATCAAAGTGGTTACGCGTAATTGACTGAGACATATCGACCTCTTCCGGTAAATTAAAAGTAGCAATAATGTTAATAAATATGAGTTATTACGCTGTAAATGTAGATTGCACGGTTCGTGCCAGCCAGCGATAAAAATGCATAAACCGGTTGAGATAACGCAGAATCAAGGAGTTACAGCCGAACGCTATTCACATAAAATGCATATTTAGTGAATAAGTATCCGATAAAGGGGGATAAACAGTGATTAAAGAAGATAAGTTATGCAACGGTAAGATATAATTCTGTAATTGTGATCCTCTGCGAAATTTATCGTAGATATTTGCCCTTTTTTGGCGCGGCATGCCCGTAAAAGGGGCAACCACGGCACGCTCATGCGCAGCGATTGGCAGAATGACGCATCCGGTGGCAGCCAGCCAGGCGAATTTCTGCTACCATCCCTGCACTATTCACCTTGCACAGTGGCAGCGACTATGAAATTCGTCTCTTTTAATATCAACGGCCTGCGCGCCCGCCCACACCAACTGGCCGCCATCGTCGAAAAACACCAGCCGGACGTGATTGGCCTGCAGGAAACCAAAGTTCACGACGATATGTTCCCTCTCGAAGAGGTCGCCAAACTCGGCTATAACGTCTTTTATCATGGACAAAAAGGCCATTATGGCGTCGCGCTGCTGACCAAAGAGACGCCGATTGCCGTCCGCCGCGGTTTCCCGGACGATGGCGAAGAGGCTCAGCGCCGCATCATCATGGCAGAGATCCCATCGCCTTTCGGCAACGTCACGGTGATTAACGGTTATTTCCCGCAGGGTGAGAGCCGCGATCATGAAACCAAATTCCCGGCCAAAGCGGCGTTCTATCAGAATCTGCAGAACTATCTGGAGACCGAACTCAACAAAGAGAATCCGGTGCTGATCATGGGCGATATGAACATCAGTCCCACCGATCTCGATATCGGTATTGGTGAAGAGAACCGCAAACGCTGGCTGCGTACCGGCAAATGTTCCTTCCTGCCGGAAGAGCGGGAGTGGATGGATCGCCTGCTGGGCTGGGGCCTGGTGGATACCTGGCGTCAGGCTAATCCGGACAATCAGGAGCACTTCTCGTGGTTCGATTACCGCTCCAAAGGCTTCGACGATAACCGCGGGCTGCGCATCGACCTGCTGCTGGCCAGCCAGCCTCTGGCCCAGCGCTGCGTGGAGACCGGAATCGATTATGAGATCCGTGGGATGGAAAAATCGTCCGACCACGCGCCGGTGTGGGCCACCTTCCGGCCATAATTTACGCCCTTCTCTCGCCCCCCGCGGTGCGGGGGGCAGAATTTCCTGAGCAAAATCAACAAAGCGACGGTAAACCATTGTGACGGTCGTCGGAACAGGATACTGTCGCGCGCACTTTTTGATGTCCACTGCGTCCAGACTGTACAGGAGCACCCCTCATGCAAAAGAAGCCGTCATCCGGCCACTGGTAAAGGGCTGGGACTTCTCGCGCTGGTGGCCACGCTGGCCGTTATCAGCCATCGCGTCGGTCTCCACGATCTGCTGACTCACCTTCATCTGCTTCAGGACACGCTGCGCGATCAGGGCGCCTGGGGATATCTGGTCTATGTCGCGCTGTTTATCATTGCCACCCTGTGTCTGATCCCCGGCAGCCTGCTGGTGATCGCCGGCGGGATGCTCTTCGGCCCGCTGACAGGCTCCCTGCTCTCGTTTGCCGCCGCCACCCTCGCCTCTTCGCTGTCGTTTTTAATCGCCCGCTGGCTTGGGCGCGATCTGCTACAGCGCTATGTGGGCCATACCGCCGCCTTTCAGGCGATTGAGCGCGGTATCGCCCGCTGCGGCTGCGATTTCCTGATCCTCACCCGCCTGGTGCCGCTCTTTCCCTACAACATTCAGAATTACGCCTACGGCCTGACGGCGATCCCTTTCTGGCTCTTTACCCTGATCTCCGCCGTGACCACCCTGCCGGGCCTGGTCATCTATTCGGTAATGGCCAGCGAGCTGGCCCGCGAGGGCGTAACTCTCGCCTTCGCGCTCAAACTGAGCCTCGCCGGCGGGCTGCTGTTTGCCCTGGTGCAGATGGGCAAAAGGTTTGCCCGCGCCCGCCGTGTGGCAACACCCGGCGAGGAGGTGCGCCATGACCCAACCTGATCGCCGTCACCTGCGCCGCGCCCGGCTGGCCCTTGCCGTGGTGGCCGTCGCCGGGCTGGCCGCCTGGTGGTGGTTCCCCGGCGGGCGTGCCTTTCTGCAGCAGAGTCTGACGGCGTTAGCCTCCCTGGATCCGCAGCAGGTCAGAGGGTTTATCGCCGCCTGGGGGCCGCAGGCCGCGCTGGTCTCATTTGCGCTGATGATCCTCCAGGCGATCGTCGCTCCGCTGCCGGCTTTCCTGATTACCCTGGCGAACGCCGCCCTGTTCGGCGCCTTCTGGGGCGGTGCGCTGTCGTGGTTCAGCGCCATGGTCGGGGCCGGGCTCTGCTTCTGCATCGCCAGAGCGCTGGGGCGCGAAGTGGTGGAAAAACTCACCGGCCGCGCGGTGCTGCGCAGCGTCGACGGCTATTTCACTCGCTTTGGCTCGCAGACGATCCTGGTCTGCCGCCTGCTGCCGTTTGTGCCGTTTGACCCGGTCAGCTATGCCGCCGGACTAACCTCGCTGCGCTTCTGGCCCTTTATGCTGGCCACCGGCGTGGGCCAGCTGCCGGCGACTATCGTCTATTCCTGGGAGTCTGCTCACCGGGGGCACCTTCTGGCTGGCCACCGGGCTTTCGCTGCTTTTTGCCCTGGCGGTGGTCATCTCTATCGCCAAAAATATTTACCGTGAACGTCATAAGAGATCGTCGCCATGAGCTTACCCCCGCTGGATTCTGTCCCCCTGATCCTTCGTCCGCAGGCCTGGCTGCACCGCCGGCATTACGGCCAGGTGCTAAGCCCCATTCGCTGGTGGGGACGGATCCCGTGGCTGTTTTACCTGGTTTCGCTGTTCGTGGGCTACATTGAACGCCGCCGCTCGCCGCTGGATCCGGTGCTGCGGTCGCTGGTCAGCGCCCGCATCGCCCAACTGTGCCACTGTGAATTCTGTATCGATATCACCAGCATGACCCTCGCGGCGCGGAGCGGCAGCCAGGACAAGCTGCTGGCGGTCGCCGACTGGCGCAGCAGTACGCTGTTCAGCGAAAAAGAGCGTCTGGCGCTGGCCTATGCCGAAGCCGCCACCCAGACGCCGCCGGAGGTGGATGATGCCCTGCGCAGCGCGATGGCCGCGCATTTTGACGCCAGGGCGCTCACCGAGCTGACCGCCCTGATCGGCCTGCAAAATTTATCAGCGCGGTTCAATGCCGCGATGGCGATCCCGGCCCAGGGGTTGTGTCAGATGCCCACCTCTTCCCCGCAGAATAAGGAGTAACGATGCGCCGTTTGCGTGATTTCAGCCTCTGTCTGTGCCTGCTGCTGCTCTGGCCGCTGGCGGTTAATGCCAACGACAGCTGGCGGCAGATCCAGACGGAAGCCCGCGGGCAGACCGTCTGGTTTAACGCCTGGGGCGGCGATCCGGCCGTCAACCGCTATCTGGCGTGGGTCAGCGAAGAGGTCAAACGCCACTACGCGATCGACCTGCGTATCGTGCCTGTCGCCGACGCCGCCGACGCAGTGAAACGCATCCAGAGCGAGGCGCAGGCCGGCCGTCGCCGGGGCGGGTCGGTGGATCTGCTGTGGATCAACGGCGAAAACTTTCGCACGCTTAAGCAGGCCAACCTGCTGCTCACCGGCTGGGCCGAATCGCTGCCCAACTGGCGCTTTGTCGATCTGCAAAAGCCGGTTCGGGAGGACTTTTCTGTCGCCACCGACGGTACGGAGTCGCCGTGGGGCAGCGCCCAGCTGACGTTTATCGCCCGCCGCGGGCAACCGCCGCAGCCACCCACCAGCCCGCAGGCGCTGCTGGCCTTCGCCAGAGCCCATCCCGGCAGCGTGACCTACCCGCGGCCGCCGGACTTCACCGGCACCGCCCTTCTGGAGCAACTGCTGATCGCCCTCACCGACCAGCCGGCCGCCCTGCGCCAGCCGCCGCAGACGGCGACCTTCGCGGCGGTCACGGCCCCGCTGTGGCGCTATCTCGATGCGCTGCACCCGGCCCTGTGGCGGGCGGGCAAGGATTTCCCGGCGTCGCCGGCCCGGATGGATACCATGCTCAACAATGGCACCCTCCGCTTATCACTCACGTTTAACCCGCTGCACGCCCGGCAGAAAGCCGCCAGCGGCGAATTACCGACGGACAGCTACAGCTTCGGCTTCACCGCGGGGACCCTCGGCAACGTCCATTTCGTTACCATCCCGGCTAACGCCCGCGCCGTCGCTGGAGCCAAAGTGGTGGCCAATTTCCTGCTCTCGCCTGAAGCGCAGCTGCGCAAGGCCGATGCCGCCGTCTGGGGCGATCCGAGCGTACTGGACCCGCAGCGTCTGCCTGACGGCCAGCGTCAGGCGCTGGCGGCTACCGTGCCGCAGGATCTACCGCCGGTGCTTGCCGAGCCGCACGCGGCATGGGTTGACGCGCTGGAGCAGGAATGGCTGCGCCGCTACGGTACCCACTGATCCTGCTGGCCTGGGGGACGATGGCGGCGATCTATCTGCCGTTGCTCCCCGCCGCCGGGGAACTGGTGGGCGCTGCGCGCTCCCCGGCCCACTGGCGGGCGCTGTTCGCCGACCCGCAGCTGGGCCAGGCGCTGGCCGCCACGCTCGTCTCGACGCTGCTGTCCGTCGGCGGCGCGCTACTGATCGCCCTGACCGTCGTCGCTGCCCTCTGGCCCTCGCTCCGCTGGCGGCGACTGGCTTCCCGCCTGCCGCTGCTGCTGGCGGTACCCCATCTTGCCCTGGCGACGGCGGCGCTGCTGCTGTTCGCCGAAGGGGGTTGGATCTGGCAGTGGCTGCCGCTTCTGACGCCGCCGGTCGACCGGTATGGCATCGGGCTTGGCCTGACGATGGCCCTGAAAGAGAGCGCCTTTGTGCTGTGGGTGATCTATGGCCTGCTGGGGGAGAAACGCCTCGCCGACCAGGCGACCGCGCTGAAGAGCCTCGGCTACGGCCGCTGGCAGTGCCTGCGCTGGCTGGTGCTGCCCGCCCTGCTGCCCGCCCTCGGCATGGTGCTGCTGGCCGCCACCGCCTGGAGTCTGTCGGCGGTCGATGTCGCCCTGGTGCTGGGGCCCGGCAATCCGCCCACTCTCGCCGTGCTGGCGTGGCAGTGGTTAAGCCAGGGCGATGACCTGCAGCAGGCCAAAGGGGCGCTGGCCAGCCTGTTACTGATGACGATCCTCGGCGGGCTGGCGCTGGTGGCCTGGGGAGGGTGGCGGATACAGCGCCAGTACCAGCCCAATCTGCGCGGTGTTCGTCACCCTCATCCTCATGCCCTGCCCGGCCGCCTGCTGGCGGCGCTGCTGCCGCTGAGCGGTCTGCTGGGCGCGCTATTGCTGGCGGGGCTGGCGCGCTCAGCGCCACCGCAGATGGATGCCCTCGGCAACAGCCTTGGCCTGGCGCTGGCGGCCTGCGCCCTCGGCGCGGCTGTCTGCCTGCTGTGGCTGGCCTGCGGCCCGACGCGGGGAGATGGCTGGGTCTGGCTGCCGCTGGTCCTGCCGGCCCTGCCGCTGGCCGCTGGCCAGTACCGGCTGACGCTGTACGCCTGGCTAGACGGCGAATGGTGGACCGTCCTGTGGGGCCATCTGCTGTGGGTGGTGCCATGGATGCTGTTTATTTTGCGCCCGGCCTGGCGCCAGCGCGATCCGCGGATGGCGGTAATCGCCCGCACGCTCGGCTGGGGGCCCACGCGTATTTTCTGGCTGCTGACCCTGCCCTCGCTGACCCGCCCGCTGCTGACCGCCCTGGCGGTGGGCTTTTCCGTGAGCATCGCGCAGTATCTGCCGACGCTATGGCTGGGGGCTGGTCGTATCCCGACGCTCACCAGCCAGGCGGTGGCGCTCAGCAGCGGCGGCGAGGTGCAGACGCTCGCCGCCCAGGCGCTGTGGCAATTACTGCTGCCGGCGGTATGCTTTACCCTGACGGCCCTTCTCGCCTGGCTGGCGGGCCGCTATCGGCGAGGACTTCGCTAGTGCTAACCGTAAACCATCTGACCCTGAGCGTGAAACGTCAGCCGCTGCTGCGGGAGGTCGCCTTTTCGGTGGCGCCTGGAGAAGTGCTGACGTTGATGGGCCCCTCCGGTAGCGGAAAATCGACGCTGTTTGCCTGGATGATTGGCGCCCTGGCCGGCGACTTCCGCGCCGAGGGCTAGCTGTGGCTCAATGGACGTCGCTGCGATACGCTGCCGACGGAGCATCGACGCATCGGCATCCTGTTTCAGGACCCGTTACTGTTCGACCATTTCAGCGTCGGGCAAAATTTACAGCTGGCGCTGCCGGAGAGTGTGCGCGGCGAGGCGCGAAAAGCCGCAGTGGAGCAAGCGCTCAGCCGCGCCGGGCTGCATGGCTTCGCCCCACGCGACCCGGCCACGCTCTCCGGCGGGCAGCGGGCGCGGGTGAGCCTGCTGCGCGCCCTGCTGGCGCGCCCCGAGGCGCTGCTGCTCGATGAACCCTTCAGCCGTCTGGATGCCACCCTGCGCGCCGCGTTCCGCCGCTGGGTTTTTGAGGAACTGGCCCGCCAGGCCATTCCGGCGATCCTGGTGACCCACGATCGCGAGGACGGTCCGCCGGCGGGACGCTGCCTGGCGATGGAGACCTGGCAATGAAGAGCAATAGCGTGCAAACCTGCGTTACCGCAAAGAAATCGGCGCCTGGCGAGCGGAGAATACGCCCTCCACTTTTTACCGTCGGGCATTTCGATGAAACGTGTTTCTCAATTGACCGCACTCGCCCTGCTTATGGGGCTTGCTGCTTCCACCACCTGCGCCGCTGAAACCATGCCAGCGCTCACTCTCTCCCACCTGCAACAGCAGCACGGCGTGGCCATCGACACCCGCCTGAGCGCTTATTACAACGGCTGGCCGCAGCGCGCCAACGGCCCCGAAGGTCATGAGCCGCAGGCCCTGAATCTTTCCGCCCGCTGGCTCGGCGCCATGAGCGACGATCAGCTCCGCGCCTGGGCTAAGCAGCACCAGATCCAGCCGGATACCCCCGTCGCGCTGTACGGCAACCCGGAAGATAATGCCAGCGTCGCGGCGCGGCTGAAACAAGCGGGCTTCACCCGGCTCAGCACCCTGAGCGATGCGCTGAGCCAGACCGACCGCCTGCAAAAGCTGCCGCACTTTGAACAGCTGGTCTACCCCCAGTGGCTGCACGACCTGCAGCAGCGAAAACGCGTAGCCGCCGCCCCGACCGGCGACTGGAAAGTGTTCGAAGCCGCATGGGGAGCGCCGAAACTCTATCTGCTGAGCCATATCCCTGGCGCGGGCTATATCGATACCAATGAGGTGGAAAGCGAACCGCTGTGGAATAAAGTGTCCGACGCACAGCTGAAAGCGATGCTGGCGAAGCACGGCATCCGGCATGACACCACGGTGATCCTCTACGGTCGCGACGTCTACGCCGCAGCGCGGGTGGCGCAGATCATGCTGTACGCCGGGGTCAAAGACGTGCGCCTGCTTGACGGCGGCTGGCAGACCTGGTCCGACGCCGGGCTGCCGGTCGAGCGCGGCATGCCGCCGGCGCAGCAGTCGGCGCAGGACTTCGGCGCGCCGATCCCCGGCCAGCCGCAGCTGATGCTGGATACCGAACAAGCCCGCGGGCTGCTGCATCGTCAGGACGCCTCGCTGGTCAGCGTCCGCTCGTGGCCGGAGTTTATCGGCACCACCAGCGGCTACAGCTATATCAAGCCGAAGGGCGACATCGCCGGCGCCCGCTGGGGCCACGCCGGGAGCGACTCCACGCACATGGAGGATTTCCATAACCCGGACGGCACCATGCGCAGCGCTGACGATATCGCTACCCTGTGGCGCCAGTGGAACATTCTGCCGAGCCAGCAGGTGGCGTTCTATTGCGGGACCGGCTGGCGGGCCTCGGAAACCTTCATGTATGCCCGCGCCATGGGCTGGCCGCACGTCGCGGTGTACGACGGCGGCTGGTACGAATGGAGCAGCAACCCGCACAATCCGGTCGCCCGCGGCGAACGCGGCCCGGAAAGCAGTCAGTAACACGCCCCACCAGCGCGTCGCCCCCAGCCAGCGACGCGCGCTTTCCCGCTCACACCACCCGCTTTAAGGTCTGGTAGCCACTGCAGATGCGCGTCGCCGTCGTCAGCCAGCACAGCGCGCCAAACAGCCACGCCAGCCAGGCGAAATACGCCGGAAACAGGCAGCCGAGGACAAACAACAGGATGGTCTCCGTCCCCTCCGTCAGGCCCCCAAGATAGTACAGCGATTTATGGGCGTAGCCGGGATTGGCGATCTGATGCCTGGCCGCCAGTGCGGCAAAAGCGAGAAAGCTGCTGCCGGTGCCGATAAAGGCAAACAGCAGCCAGGCCCCCGCCAGGGCATTGTTCAGCGGATCCGCCAGAATAAAGCCGAACGGCACCAGGGCGTAGAAGAGAAAATCCAGTGCGATATCGAGAAAGCCCCCCGCGTCCGTGAGCCCGCGCCGCCGCGCCAGAGCGCCGTCCAGACCATCCAGCAGGCGGTTGAAGAGAATAGCGACCAGCGCCGCGCTATACCACCCCAGCGCCAGAAAGGGCAGAGCCAGCACGCCGATGGCAAAACCGAGGAGCGTCAGCCCGTCCGGTGAAATACCCGGGCGGTCAAGCGCGCCGGCGACAGCGTTAAGCAGGGG
>OKER01000317.1_pt1 | contig 12025 bp, 10 predicted proteins | sample 1610031 | NCBI WGS metagenome assembly OKER01 (sample SAMN04436611, study PRJEB24849) | human gut metagenome | biome: human gut; feature: NICU; material: stool | host: Homo sapiens | place: USA: Saint Louis, MO | collected 2009-12-31
CCAGGTCTTTCAGACGTTTGATGGACTGACGAACGGTTTTCCAGTTAGTCAGCATACCGCCCAGCCAGCGATGGTTCACGAAGAACTGGTCGCAGCTGTTAGCAGCTTCTTTTACCGCTTCGCTTGCAGCACGCTTAGTACCCACGAACAGGATCTTGCCTTTACGGGCAGAGATTTTGTTCAGCTCAGCCAGAGCTTCGTTGAACATCGGTACCGTTTTCTCAAGGTTGATGATGTGAACTTTGTTACGCGCGCCGAAGATGAAAGGCTTCATTTTCGGGTTCCAGTAACGGGTCTGGTGACCAAAGTGAACACCAGCCTTGAGCATGTCGCGCATGGAAACAGTTGCCATGTTTAAAACCTCTATAGATTAAATTGGGGTTATGCCTCCACGTATCCCATATTACCGACCCCAAAGGGCACCCCGGAATATGTGTCGATACGTGTGTGTTATTTACACAATATGAGTATGTCGCTTACGTCCCATCCTTGTGTATCTGAGATGGAACGGAAGTCCGGCGCGCTTTATACCACAAAATCCGCCCAGACACCAACTCTTGTTGACGTCACGTGCTGTTAATGATTCTCAATTTGGCACCAGCCTGCCCGGACTGTTACCATTGGCAGGACTTACTCTATTATTGTCGAAAATATCGACACTGCTGGACATACTCCATGGCTATCTCTATCAAGACATCTGAAGACATTGAAAAAATGCGCGTTGCCGGCCGCCTGGCCGCTGAAGTGCTGGAAATGATCGAACCCTGGGTTAAACCTGGCGTCAGCACCGGCGAACTGGACCGCATCTGTAACGACTATATCGTTAACGAGCAGAAGGCCATTTCCGCCTGCCTCGGCTATCACGGCTATCCGAAGTCCGTCTGCATTTCGGTCAACGAAGTGGTTTGCCACGGTATCCCTGACGACGGCAAACTGCTGAAAGATGGCGATATCGTTAACATCGACGTGACGGTCATTAAAGATGATTTCCATGGCGACACCTCCAAAATGTTTATCGTCGGTAAACCGACGATTCTCGGCGAGCGCCTGTGCCGCATCACTCAGGAAAGCCTGTATCTGGCGCTGAAAATGGTGAAGCCGGGGATCAACCTGCGCACTATCGGCGCGGCGATCCAGAAATACGTTGAAGCCGAAGGTTTTTCCGTGGTGCGCGAATACTGTGGCCACGGTATCGGCCGCGGCTTCCATGAAGAGCCGCAGGTGCTGCACTACGACTCACCGGAAACCAACGTTGTGCTCAAACCCGGCATGACTTTCACCATCGAGCCGATGGTCAACGCGGGTAAAAAAGAGATCCGCAGCATGAAAGACGGCTGGACGGTGAAAACTAAAGACCGGAGCTTGTCTGCGCAGTACGAGCATACTATTGTGGTGACAGACAACGGCTGCGAAATTCTGACGCTACGCAAGGATGACACCATCCCGGCGATAATCTCGCACGATGAATGATGAAAAGCCGGCGCCCGCCGGCTTTTTTATTAGATAGTTTTTTCTTATGGTGACGCGATGAGCAACTCATTACCTGACACAGCCTCCCCTCTTCTGCCCGTCCCGCCGGAACATCCGGTGAGCTGGCCGCAGGGCGATCTGAACTGTGCTGCAATTAAGGCGCACATCGATACCTTCCAGCACTGGCTGGGCGAGGCGTTTGACTCCGGCATCGCCGCGGAGCAGCTCATTGCGGCGCGCACCGAATTTATCGACCAGCTGCTGCAGCGGTTGTGGATCGCCTACGGTTTTGAATCCGTCTGCGACCTGGCGCTGGTCGCCGTCGGCGGCTATGGCCGCGGCGAGCTGCATCCGCTCTCTGACGTCGACCTGCTGATCCTCAGCCGCAAAAAGCTGCCGGACGACCAGGCGCAAAAGGTCGGCGAACTGCTGACGCTGCTGTGGGACGTCAAGCTGGAGGTGGGCCACAGCGTGCGCACCCTCGAAGAGTGCCTGCTCGAAGGACTCTCGGATCTCACCGTCGCCACTAACTTGATTGAATCGCGCCTGCTGATCGGCGACGTCGCGCTGTTCCTTGAACTGCAAAAACATATTTTTAGCGACGGCTTCTGGCCATCGGAAAAGTTCTTCGCCGCCAAGGTGGAAGAGCAGAACGTCCGTCATCAACGCTATCACGGCACCAGCTATAACCTGGAGCCGGACGTGAAAAGCAGCCCCGGCGGCCTGCGCGACATCCATACGCTACAGTGGGTGGCTCGCCGTCATTTTGGCGCCACCTCGATGGATGAGATGGTCGGCTTCGGCTTTCTGACCGAAGCCGAGCGCAATGAGCTCAACGAGTGTCTGCATCAGCTGTGGCGCATCCGTTTCGCGCTGCATCTTGAACTCACTCGCTATGACAACCGTCTGCTTTTCGACCGTCAGCTCAGCGTCGCCCGCCGGCTCGGCTATGAAGGCGACGGCAACCAGCCGATTGAGCATATGATGAAGGACTTCTTCCGCGTCACCCGCCGGGTGAGCGAGCTGAACCAGATGCTGCTTCAGCTGTTTGAAGAGGCTATTCTCGCCCTGACCGAGGACGAAAAACCGCGCCCGATAGACGATGACTTCCAGTTGCGCGGCACTCTTATCGATCTGCGTGACGACACGCTGTTTATTCGCGAACCGCAGGCCATTCTGCGCATGTTTTATATGATGGTGCGCAACAGCACTATCACCGGCATCTACTCCACGACGTTGCGCCATCTGCGCCATGCCCGGCGCCATCTGACCCAGCCGCTGTGCTATATCCCGGAGGCGCGTACGCTCTTTCTCAGCATGCTGCGCCATCAGGGGGCGGTCAGCCGCGGACTGCTGCCGATGCACCGCCACAGCGTGCTGTGGGCCTATATGCCGCAGTGGTCCCACATCGTCGGCCAGATGCAGTTCGATCTGTTTCACGCCTACACCGTCGATGAACACACCATCCGCGTGATGCTGAAGCTGGAGAGCTTTGCCAAAGAAGAAACCCGCAGCCGCCACCCGCTGTGCGTGGAGTTGTGGCCGCGCTTAACGCACCCGGAGCTGATTTTAATCGCCGCCCTGTTCCACGACATTGCGAAAGGGCGTGGCGGCGACCACTCGATCCTCGGCGCGCAGGATGTGCTGAAGTTTGCCGAGCTGCACGGACTGAACTCTCGCGAAACGCAGTTGGTCGCCTGGCTGGTGCGTCACCATCTGCTGATGTCGGTCACCGCCCAGCGGCGCGACATTCAGGATCCGGAGGTGATTAAGCAGTTCGCCGAGGAAGTGCAAACGGAAAATCGCCTGCGCTATCTGGTGTGCCTGACCGTCGCCGACATCTGCGCCACCAACGAAACGCTGTGGAACAGCTGGAAGCAGAGTCTGCTGCGCGAACTCTATTTCGCCACCGAGAAACAGCTGCGTCGGGGCATGCAAAGCACCCCGGATATGCGCGAACGGGTGCGTCATCATCAGCTGCAGGCGCTGGCCCTGCTGCGGATGGACAATATTAATGAAGAGGCGCTGCATCAGATCTGGAACCGCTGCCGCGCCAACTATTTCGTGCGGCATACGCCGACGCAGCTCGCCTGGCACGCCCGCAACCTGCTGCGTCACGATCTGAATAAGCCGATGATTCTGCTGAGTTCGCAGGCCACCCGCGGCGGTACGGAGATTTTTATCTGGAGCCCGGATCGCCCTTATCTGTTTGCCGCGGTGTGCGGCGAACTGGACCGCCGCAACCTCAGCGTCCACGACGCGCAGATCTTCACCACCCGCGACGGCATGGCGATGGATACCTTTATTGTCCTCGAACCCGACGGCAGCCCGCTTTCAGCTGACCGCCACGACGCGATTCGCCACGGTCTTGAACAGACGATAACTCAGCGCAGTTGGGAACCCCCGGCCCCGCGTCGTCAGGCGGCAAAACTGCGTCACTTCTCTGTGCCGACAGAGGTGAATTTCCTGCCGACCCATACCGATCGAAAATCGTTTCTCGAGCTGATTGCGCTCGATCAGCCAGGGCTGCTCGCCCGCGTCGGCCAGGTGTTCGCCGACCTCGGTATTTCGCTTCACGGGGCGCGAATTACGACAATTGGTGAGCGAGTAGAAGATTTATTTATAATCGCCACCGCCGACCGGCGTGGCCTTAATAATGAGCTACAACAAGAAGTGCAACAACGGTTGACAGAGGCCCTCAATCCAAACGATAAAGGGTGACGTATTTTTTTTAGTGAATGGAAAGAAACAATGCAGCAGTTACAGAACGTTATTGAGTCCGCCTTCGAGCGTCGCGCCGACATCACGCCGGCCAATGTGGATACCGTGACCCGCGAAGCGGTAAACCAGGTTATCGCCCTTCTGGATTCCGGCGCGCTGCGCGTCGCTGAGAAGATCGATGGTCAGTGGGTGACGCATCAATGGCTGAAGAAAGCGGTACTGCTCTCTTTCCGTATTAACGATAACCAGGTTATCGATGGTGCGGAAAGCCGCTACTTCGATAAAGTACCGATGAAATTCGCTGACTATGACGAAGCGCGTTTCCAGAAAGAAGGTTTCCGCGTGGTGCCGCCGGCAGCGGTACGTCAGGGCGCATTCATCGCCCGCAACACCGTGCTGATGCCGTCCTACGTTAACATCGGCGCCTACGTTGACGAAGGCACCATGGTTGATACCTGGGCTACCGTCGGCTCCTGCGCGCAGATCGGTAAAAACGTTCACCTGTCCGGCGGCGTCGGCATCGGTGGCGTACTGGAGCCGCTGCAGGCGAACCCGACCATCATCGAAGACAACTGCTTCATCGGCGCGCGCTCTGAAGTGGTTGAAGGGGTGATTGTCGAAGAAGGCTCCGTCATCTCCATGGGCGTTTATCTGGGTCAGAGCACCAAAATCTACGATCGCGAAACCGGTGAAGTCTTCTACGGCCGCGTACCGGCTGGCTCGGTAGTCGTGTCAGGCAACCTGCCGTCGAAGGATGGTAAATACAGCCTGTACTGCGCGGTGATCGTTAAGAAAGTCGATGCCAAAACCCGCGGCAAAGTCGGCATTAACGAACTGCTGCGCACCATCGACTAAAGCAAATAAAAAGCGGGAGATATCCCGCTTTTTTTATATTTGATGCTGGCGAAAATGGATTTTTTCGTTAATTATTCAATGGTTATGATGCTATCAAAGGTACCGTTATGTACGATAATCTGAAAAGTCTTGGCATTACCAACCCTGATGAGATCGATCGCTATAGCCTGCGGCAGGAAGCTAACAACGACATCCTGAAAATCTATTTTCAGAAAGACAAAGGCGAATTCTTCGCCAAGAGCGTGAAGTTTAAATACCCGCGTCAGCGCAAAACCGTTGTCGCCGACGGCGTCGGCCAGGGCTACAAAGAAGTCCAGGAGATCAGCCCCAATCTGCGCTACGTCATCGACGAACTGGATCAGATCTGCCAGCGCGATCGCACTGAAATCGATCTCAAGCGTAAAATCCTCGACGATTTACGCCATCTGGAAAGCGTGGTCACCAATAAGATCAGCGAAATCGAAGCCGATCTGGAAAAACTTACCCGTAAGTGACAGCGTTCCCGGCGGCGCACCGCCTGACCGGGCAACCAATATAATCTGCCGCTTACGCCATGCATCCTCCAGGCCGGGTAAGGCGAACCGCCTCCCGGCATTTTTATCTCGACGCCCTATCGTTGCTCATCCAGCTGCAGGGCTATATAGAGCAGCAGCCGATCGTCAAAGCTGCCGAGATCCAGACCGGTCAGCTCCGAGATACGGTTCAACCGATACTCCAGGGTATTGCGATGAATAAACAGCGCCTTTGATGTCGCCAGCGGCTGCACGTTATGGCGAAACCACGCCTGCAGCGTACGCCGCAGCAAACCGTTGTTATCCATAGCCTTCAGACGCGCCAGCGGACGGGCCAGTTCATTGGCCTGCCAGCCGCCGCGCAGGCTGTCTAGCAGCACCGGCAGCATCAGATCCTGATAGAAATAGCTGCGGCTCTCCGGCATTCGTTGCTTACCCACCATCATGGTCGTCCGTGCGGTACGGTAAGAGCGGGCGATACTCCCGGGGCCGGTGAAGAAGTTGCCCAGCGCCACGCGAAAGCGGAGCTGACCATTCTCTTTCATCCTGGCGATAAGCTGCTCGACGCGGCGGACGTGATCGTCGGCGTCCCAGCGGCCAAAGCTGTTCAGCGCTGGTTTCAGCACCACCATTTCCGTGAGTGACACAATGGCCACCAGATTATTGCGATCGGGGGTGGTCAGCGCGTTCTGCAACTGCTGCAGTTCCGCCATCGCGCTGTCCACGCCGAGCTGGCCGCTGTCCACCTCAATCATCGCCACCACCCGCGGCTGATTGAGATCGATACCTAACCGCTGAGCCCATTCGTTCAGCGCCGGGGTATGCTCTTCCGCCTGAATCAGGTTCATCACCAGCTCTTCGCGCAGGCGGCTGTCCTGCGCAAGGAGATGCATCAGCCGCGACTGCTCCAGCATCATCTCTGCCGTCATGCACACCAGCTCGCCATATTTCCGCAGCGACTCCGGCTCGCCGGTCAGGCCGATCACCCCGACGATTTCACCTTCGAGGCGTAGCGGCAGGTTGATCCCCTGACGCACGCCGTGCAGATGGCGAGCGACCGCATCGTCGATATCCACCACCCGCCCCTGAGAAAGCACCAGCAGCGCGCCTTCGTGCAATTCACCAATTCTTTCCCGATCGCCGCTGCCGATAATCCGCCCGCGGGCATCCATCACGTTGATGTTGGTATCGATGATGCGCATCGTGCGCGCCACAATATCCTGCGCCATTTTGGTATCAAGATGCCAGCCAGCCATGTAATCCTCCCCTATGCAGGGCACCAGCATAAAAGAGTCTCCGTCCTGCTGCATTGTGCATATGCCCGAAGGCGGGGCGAGATATGTGGAGTTGTGGAAGTGGTCACAGAACGAAAAAAAAGCCCCTGCCCTCGGCGAGGGAAGGGGCTGTGGCGCTTGCGCTGACGATTACTGCAACAGCAGGTAGATAGAGGCGTCGCCGCGCTGAATGTTCAGCGCCAGCACGGACGGTTTGGCGTCGAAGATTTTCCGCAGATCGGCGATGTTTTTCACCGGCTGCTGATTCGCCCCGACAATGATATCGCCTTTCTTGAGGCCAATCTGCGCCGCCGGGGTGCCGGCTTTCACATTGTTGACCACCACGCCCTTATCCTGACCCTTGTTACTCATTTCCGCCCCTTCAATCCCGTTGAAGATGGTGCTGGAATCCACCTGGGTCTGGTTGCTCTGCTGCAGTTCGACGGTAACGGTGACCGGTTTGCCGTCGCGGAGCAGGCCAAGCTCAACTTTGCTGCCGATAGGCATGGTGCCGACCTGAGCACGTAGCGCGGCGAAGCTGCTGATCGCCTTGCCATTGAGGGTGGTGATCACGTCGCCGGCTTTAATGCCCGCTTTGGCGGCTGCCGAACCTGGCATCACCTGGCTGACAAAGGCGCCGCGCTGGGCGTCGACTTTCATCGCTTTCGCCAGTTCAGAGTTCAGTTCGGTGCCCATGATGCCCAGCTCACCGCGTTTCACCTGGCCATATTTCACCATCTGCTCGGTCAGGTTTTTTACCATGTTGCTCGGGATAGCAAAACCGATACCGATGTTGCCGCCGTCCGGCGCCAGGATGGCGGTGTTAATGCCGATCAGCTCGCCGTTGAGGTTCACCAGCGCGCCGCCGGAGTTCCCGCGGTTAATCGCCGCATCGGTCTGGATAAAGTTTTCGTAGTTTTCCACGTTCAGGCCGCTACGGCCCAGCGCGGAGACAATCCCGGAGGTCACGGTTTCGCCCAGACCAAACGGGTTACCGATAGCCACGGTGTAGTCGCCGACGCGCAGCGCATCAGAATCAGCCAGCTTAATCGCCGTCAGGTTTTTCGGATCCTGAATCTGAATCAGCGCGATATCGGAGCGCGGATCTTTGCCCACGACTTTGGCATCAAACTTACGGCCATCGCTCAGTTGAACCTTAATCGTGGTGGCGTTGTCCACAACGTGGTTGTTGGTCACCACATACCCTTTGGCCGCATCAATGATGACGCCGGAGCCCAGCGCCATAAATTTCTGCTGCTGGCCGCCGTCAGGCTGACCGCCCTGTCCACCGCCCTGGCAAAACGGTGAACTCTGGAAAGGCGAACCATCCTGGCAGAACGGCGAGTTATCGCCAAAGAACTGCTGGAAGTTACGCGGCATCCGTGGGGTATTAACAGTAGTGCTACCTTCAACGTTAATGCTCACCACCGATGGCATCACCTTCTCCAGCATCGGGGCCAGGCTTGGCATCTGCTGTGCATTAGTGGCCGAAGATGCCGTTTCTGCCGCGCTCGCAGAGAGCGGGGACAACGCCAGACCTAAACTCAGAGCCAGTGCACTCATTGCTAACGTGGTTTTTTTCATCAGTTTCAATCTCAATATCAGATAACGAAAGTTGCTGTGTACGTGACTATCAGAGTCATTTTATAGCGCTAAGTTCCGGAATTAAGTTTCTGGAAAAAGTAAAAATTTATTGTCCATCTTTACAAAACTCCAGCCTATTCCACCGCCATCAGTCGCCGATATTCATCCCACGCATACAAATCCGTCATTCCGCTGATATAATCCTGGATCAGACGGCAGCGATAATAGTATTCCATCAGCGCAAATTCAGGCGCCGTGCGCACCAGCTTATTTACTGCTTCAACATAGGCCAGCCGATGACGGGTTGAAAGTTTCTGATACAGCCGGGAGGCAATGGGTAACCGCCGTACCCGATCCTGCGCGACTAATTCGCTGAAATCCTCCAGAGATAATTTCAGCAGCGGCTGATAGATATCCAGCAGGCCGCTAATCACCCGGTAGCCCTGCAATTCCAGCTGCTCGACATCCGGATGGCTAAAGACCTGTTTCATCGCTACATTTTTATAGAGTTCCAGCAGCTGACTGCAATCGCTATCGTCCTCAAGCAGCGCATGATTAAAGTCACCAGTGAAGATGGCCGGCAGGTTATCAATAAATCGGCGCGCCGCGTAGGGCACCAGCTTATTCAGTGTGTTTACCCGCAAATACATAAAAAACTGATCTTCCGCGCTCTGTCGCAGGTAATTAGCTCGCGATTTTTCCCAGGCATTTTCCACCACCTGAGAGAATAACGATCCTTTTTCATGGTTGCCCCAGGCGTCGTAAAGATGCTGATAAAGCTGCTCGGCGCTGAAAATACGTTTTTCAACCGCGTCCTCGAGATCCGCGACGCAATATGAGATGTCATCCGCGGCCTCCATAATCCAGGTTAATGGGAATCGATTGTAAGGTGCCAGATCCAGTTCTTTACGCAGGCGCGCGACATACTCTTCTTCGGCTAAATAATAGCCAGGCTTCTTCATTAAATAACTGTGACTGGCTGGCGTCGCCTCGAACCACCACGCCGGTCGGGTATATTTCAGGATGCAGCCCACCTGCGCCCAGGTCAGATTCATCCGCATCAGCGTGTGGACCAGACGAATCCCCTGCGCGTTGCCCTCAAAGCTGCAGAGATCCTGGCGCACTTTACGCCGCAGCGCATTCAGCGCCGTTTCCCCTTCGTGCAGGCGTAACGCCTGCACCTCGCAGCGATCGTCGGTCAACGGCTGGCCGAGCGCATCGCCGGGGGCCAGGCGCTGGCGAAACCAGTCGTTAATCGCCGCCTCGCCAAAGTGGCCAAACGGCGGGTTGCCAATGTCGTGCATCAGGCAGGCCATCTCAACCACGCTCTCGAATGGCCCGGTCAGCTCTTCCAGGCCATACTCTTCCAGTAGCTTCTGCTCTTTCAGCCGGCTCAGCACTTCTTTGGCGATATAGCGCCCCACCTGCTGCACCTCCAGCGAGTGGGTCAGGCGAGTACGGACCGCCGCGTTGCGCTCCAGCGGGAAGACCTGGGTTTTTTGCTGTAGGCGGCGGATGGCCGGCGAGTTGACGATCCGCCCCCGATCGCTTTCGAAGATCCGCAGGATGTCGCGCTCCGTCTCCACCCGCGGCGGCGAACGGAAGCGTCGACGCCAGTTTATCTTGTTGCGAAAATCAATCTTTGCCATAGCCTCTCCCGCGCGAGCAATACGCTTCCCCTTAAGCGCATGATAGACTATGCAACTAAACCTGACACATCGCGAGTAAATCTATGAAAATTGGCATTATTGGCGCTATGGAAGAGGAAGTTACCCTCCTGCGCGACAAAATCGAAAACCGCCAGACCATCACCATTGGCGGCAGCGAAATCTATACCGGCCAACTTCACGGCGTTGACGTCGCTCTGCTGAAGTCTGGTATCGGGAAAGTGGCGGCGGCGACGGGCGCGACCCTGCTGCTGGAGCGCTGCCAGCCTGACGTGATCATTAATACCGGTTCTGCCGGCGGCCTCGCGCCGACGCTGAAGGTCGGCGATATCGTCGTCTCCGATGAAGCGCGCTACCACGATGCCGACGTCACCGCCTTCGGTTATGAGTATGGCCAGTTGCCTGGCTGCCCGGCGGGCTTTAAAGCGGACGATAAGCTGGTGGCCGCCGCCGAAGACTGCATTAAAGCGTTAGATCTCAATGCCGTTCGCGGCCTGATCGTCAGCGGTGATGCCTTCATTAACGGCTCCGTCGCGCTGGCGAAGATCCGCCATAATTTCCCGCAGGCAATCGCCGTGGAAATGGAAGCGACCGCCATCGCTCATGTCTGCCATAACTTCAAAGTTCCCTTCGTGGTGGTTCGCGCCATCTCCGACGTGGCCGACCAGCAGTCCCACCTCAGCTTTGAGGAGTTCCTTGCGGTCGCCGCCAGACAGTCCACCCTGATGGTGGAGAATCTGGTACAGAACCTGGCACGTGGCTAAGTCGCTATCCTTCGCGCTTGCCGCGCTGCTGTTACTCGCCCCGGCGTGGCTACTGGCCGCGCCGCGGGTGGTCACCCTCTCCCCCGCCAATACCGAACTGGCCTTTGCCGCCGGGATCACGCCGGTCGGCGTCAGCAGCTATTCCGATTATCCGCCGCAGGCCAAAACCATAGAACAGGTTGCCAGCTGGCAGGGGATGAACCTGGAGCGCATCGTGGCGCTAAAGCCAGACGTGGTGCTGGCCTGGCGCGGGGGCAATGCCGAACGCCAGGTTAACCAGCTGCAGTCGCTGGGTATTCATGTCCTCTGGGTGCAGACCTCGACGATAGAAGAGATCATCGCCACCCTGCGTCAGCTGGCGCAGTGGAGCCCGCAGCCGGAAAAAGCGCAGCAGGCGGCGCAGGCGATGCAGCAGGAATACGATACGCTGAAAGCGCGCTATGCCAATGCGCCGAAGAAACGCGTCTTCCTGCAGTTCGGATCCGCGCCGCTATTCACCAGTGGTCCCGGTTCGATTCAGGATCAGGTGCTGGGGCTGTGCGGCGGCGAGAATATCTTTGCCACCAGCCGTGTTCCCTGGCCGCAGGTGAGCCGCGAACAGGTGCTGGCCCGCCAGCCGCAGGCGATCGTGGTGACCGGCGACGCCAGCCGCATTGCCGAAGCGCAGCGCTTTTGGCAACATCAGCTCACCATTTCGTTGATTGCGTTACACAGCGACTGGTTTGAACGCGCAAGCCCACGTATTATCCTCGCCGCCAAACAACTTTGTGCGGCGCTTGACCAGGTAAAATAATCATCCGGCACACCGGATGTTCAGTGGGAATCAACGATGCTTGTCTATTGGCTGGATATTATTGGCACGGCTGTCTTCGCGATCTCCGGCGTTCTGCTGGCGGGAAAATTACGCATGGACCCATTCGGCGTGCTGGTGTTAGGCGTGGTGACGGCGGTGGGCGGCGGAACCATCCGCGACATGGCGCTGGCGAATGGCCCGGTATTCTGGGTCAAAGATCCCACCGATCTGGTGGTGGCGATGGTCACCAGCATGCTGACCATCCTGCTGGTCCGCGATGAAAAAAGTGAAAAGTCTGAGCGACCTCACCGTCCACGTCATCACAAGGACCACAAACCTAAGAAAGAAGTTACAGAATCACCAAAAGATTCAGAATAAGAAAAGG
>OKER01000320.1_pt1 | contig 11979 bp, 10 predicted proteins | sample 1610031 | NCBI WGS metagenome assembly OKER01 (sample SAMN04436611, study PRJEB24849) | human gut metagenome | biome: human gut; feature: NICU; material: stool | host: Homo sapiens | place: USA: Saint Louis, MO | collected 2009-12-31
GCTCACAGCTCAGCGGATTGTCGTGGCGATCGTAGTCGCAGGTCTGGCGTACCGTGCCCAGCGTGCGTTCGTTGAAGGTGCTGATGGCGGTATAGTCCATTTTCTTGCGCGGATCTTTCGACGGCGTGGAAGCGACGGTAAATTGCTCTTCTTTGGCGGTGGTGGTTTTTCCCAGCGGATAGCCATCGCTGTCATAGCGGTAGGTGGCGGTGGTCTCTTTGCCACGGGCGCGAATAATAAAACCGTTATCATCCGTCTCCCAACTCACCCCCGTGGCGGGCATCTCTGCCAGCTGACACTTGCCCTGCAGGCGCAGTCGCTTCTCGTGGGTGCGCCCATCGACGTAATAGTTGGCATCCAGCAGCAGCGTGGCGCCGGTATTGTTCTCCACATCTTCCAGGGTCAGCAGATCGAAACATCCCTCTTTTGACAACTGAGCGCTCACCTTCTTGACCACCACATCGTGTTCATCCAATAGCGTCTGGCTAAAATCTTTCACCGGCCCGCGCAGCGGATCGAACTCAAACTCATTGGAAAAACTCGCCATCTCCGGGGTGAAGGCTTCCGGGGCGCTTTGGCGGTCGCACGCCGTCAGCAGCAGCGCTGCCGGGATCAGCCAATACAATCTTTTCACAGGCGATTCCTTTTGTGTACACCAGATCATATTAGCAAATACAATTGTTTACACCAGTTCTGCTATGCTTAATTCTGGATAACATCGATAAGGAGTGTAAGATGAAACTATCCCTCTGGACAGGCGCTGCGCTACTGCTGTGCTCCACGGCCGTGCTGGCGGCCCCCGACTCTTGTGAACGGGTCAAAAGCGACATCCAGCAGAAGATCATCAACAATGGCGTACCGGAAACCGCCTTCAGCCTGGCCATTGTGCCAAACGATCAGGCAGACCAGCCCGGGGTTCAGGTGGTCGGTCATTGCGCCAATGACACCTTCAAAATCACCTATACGCGTAACAGCGACAGTCCCGCCGAAAACGACGCTCAGTAAGCCCACTTCGGTTTCAAATGAAAGATCTTATCCCTGCATTGACCAGGGATAAGATCTGCTGGCTACCCATAACGTATTATCGCTCACCCCTGCGTCTGTTAATGACGTGGCGGCCCTTCTCCGCACAGCATAACTATCATGGAGTGAGCAATGTCGAATCAGGAATCCCCCGGCGGCGTCTCCCGACGCGCGCTACTCAAATCCACAGCCCTCAGCTCTCTGGCGCTGGCCGCCGGCGGGCTTACCCTGCCCTTTACACTGCGCAGCGCCGCGGCAGCAGTACAACAGGCTACCGGCGACAACACCCGCATTGTCTGGGGCGCCTGTTCGGTCAACTGCGGTAGCCGCTGCGCCCTGCGGCTGCACGTGCGGGATGATGAAGTGGTTTACGTCGAAACGGATAATACCGGCGACGACCGCTACGGCGACCACCAGGTCCGCGCCTGCCTGCGCGGGCGCTCTATTCGTCGGCGCATCAATCATCCGGATCGCCTTAACTATCCCATGAAGCGCATCGGCAAGCGCGGGGAAGGCAAATTTGAACGCATCAGCTGGCAGGAGGCGCTGGATATCCTCGCTGACCGTCTGAAAAGCACCGTTGCCCAGTATGGCAATGAAGCCGTGTACATTAACTACTCTTCGGGGATCGTCGGCGGCAACATCACCCGTTCGTCGCCTTCAGCGTCGCCGGTAGCGCGGCTGATGAACTGCTACGGCGGCTCGCTTAACCAGTACGGTACCTACAGCACCGCACAGATTGCCTGCGCGATGCCCTATACCTACGGCAGCAACGACGGCAACAGTACTTCGGATATTGAAAACAGCAAGCTGGTGGTGATGTTCGGCAATAACCCGGCGGAAACCCGGATGAGTGGCGGCGGCATTACCTGGTATCTGGAGCAGGCTCGCGAGCGCTCTAACGCGCGGATGATCGTTATCGACCCGCGCTACACCGATACCGCCGCCGGTCGGGAAGATGAGTGGATCCCTATTCGTCCCGGCACAGACGCCGCGCTGGTCGCCGGTATCGCCTGGGTGCTGATAAACGAGGATCTCGTCGACCAGCCATTCCTCGACAAATACTGCGTTGGCTACGATGAGAAAACGCTGCCGGTCGGGGCGCCGGCAAACGGCCACGACAAAGCGTATATTCTTGGCGAGGGTGACGACGGCGTCGCCAAAACGCCGCAGTGGGCCTCGCGTATTACCGGCATCCCCGCCGATCGCATCATTAAGCTGGCGCGCGAAATCGGCATGAGTAAACCGGCTTATATTTGCCAGGGCTGGGGACCGCAGCGCCAGGCCAACGGCGAACTCTCCGCCCGCGCGATCGCCATGCTGCCGATCTTAACCGGCAACGTCGGCATCAACGGCGGCAACAGCGGCGCCCGCGAATCAACCTACACCATCACTATCGAACGTCTGCCGGTGCTGGAAAATCCGGTGAAGACCGCCATCTCCTGCTTCACCTGGACCGACGCCATCGCTCGAGGCCCGGAGATGACCGCCACCCGCGACGGCGTGCGCGGCAAAGAGAAGCTGGATGTGCCGATCAAGTTCCTGTGGAACTACGCGGGCAACACCATCATCAACCAGCACTCCGACATCAATAAGACCCACGAGATCCTGCAGGACGAAAGCAAGTGCGAGACCATTGTGGTTATCGACAACTTTATGACCTCGTCGGCGAAATACGCCGACCTGCTGCTGCCCGATCTGATGACCGTTGAGCAGGAAGATATTATTCCCAACGACTACGCCGGCAATATGGGCTATCTCATTTTTATCCAGCCTGCTACCTCGGCGAAGTTCGAACGCAAACCGATTTACTGGATCTTAAGTGAAGTGGCGAAACGGCTCGGCGACGACGTGCATCAACGTTTTACCGAGGGGCGCACGCAGGCGCAGTGGCTGCAGCATCTGTATGCCAAAATGGTGGCGAAAGACCCCGCGCTACCTGGCTACGACGACCTGAAACAGATGGGCATCTACAAGCGTAAAGATCCGAACGGCCACTTCGTCGCCTATCGCGACTTCCGCCGCGATCCTGAATCGCATCCGCTCAAAACCCCGTCCGGCAAAATTGAAATCTACTCCAGCCGGCTCGCCGAGATTGCCGCCCACTGGCAGCTGGAGAAAGACGAAGTTATCAGCCCGCTGCCGGTCTACGCCTCCACATTTGAAGGCTGGGACGATCCGCTGCGCAGCCAGTATCCGCTGCAGCTGTTTGGTTTCCACTATAAAGCGCGCACCCACTCCAGCTACGGCAACGTCGATGTATTACAAGCGGCCTGTCGCCAGGAAGTGTGGCTCAATCCGCTTGACGCAGAAAAACGCGGGATTAAAAACGGCGATATGGTGCGCGTCTTTAATCAGCGCGGCGAAGTCCGTCTTCCGGCGAAAGTGACGCCACGCATCATGCCGGGCGTGTCGGCGATGGGCCAGGGCGCCTGGCACGACGCGAATATGGCCGGAGACCGGATCGACCATGGCGCCTGCATGAATACGCTGACCACCCACCGCCCATCGCCGCTGGCGAAGGGGAATCCACAGCATACCAACCTGGTCGACATCGAAAAGGTTTAAGGAGTAAACCATGAGCACGCAATATGGATTCTTTATCGATTCCGCTCGCTGTACCGGGTGTAAAACCTGCGAACTGGCCTGTAAGGACTACAAGAATCTCACCCCGGAGGTCAGCTTCCGCCGCATCTATGAGTATGCCGGCGGCGACTGGCAGGAGGACAACGGCGTCTGGCAGCAGAATGTGTTCGCCTACTACCTCTCCATCGCCTGTAACCACTGCGAAGATCCGGCCTGCACCAAGGTCTGCCCAAGTGGGGCGATACACAAGCGCGACGATGGTTTTGTGGTGGTCAACGAAGCGGTGTGCATTGGCTGCCGCTACTGCCATATGGCCTGCCCGTACGGCGCCCCGCAGTACAACGCCGACAAAGGTCATATGACCAAGTGCGACGGCTGTCACGAGCGCGTCGCCGAGGGGAAAAAGCCGATCTGCGTCGAGTCCTGCCCGCTGCGCGCGCTCGATTTCGGGCCGATTGCCGAGCTGCGCGCCAAGCACGGCCAGCTGGCCGCAGTGGCCCCGCTGCCGTCGGCGCACTTTACCAGGCCGAGTATCGTGATCAAACCTAACGCCAATGCCCGTCCGTGTGGCGATACCACCGGTTATCTGGCAAATCCAAAGGAGGTGTGAGATGGGAAGCGGATGGCATGAATGGCCGCTGGTGCTGTTTACGGTACTGGGGCAATGCGTGGTCGGCGCGACCCTCGTCAGCGGGCTGGGCTGGCTATCGCTAACAAACCAGCGCGAAGCGCAGCAGCGGCTGGTGCGCAGCATGTTTTTTATCTGGCTGCTGATGGGTATTGGTTTTCTGGCTTCGGTGATGCATCTCGGTTCGCCGCTGCGCGCGTTTAACTCGCTGAACCGCGTCGGCGCCTCGGCGCTGAGCAATGAAATCGCCAGCGGCGCCTTGTTCTTCGCCGTGGGAGGATTCTGGTGGCTGCTGGCGGTACTGGGCAAAATGCCGGCGGCGCTGGGTAAAGTCTGGCTGGTGATCGCCATGCTGTTGGGGCTGCTGTTTGTTCTGGCGATGACCCGGGTTTACCAAATCGATACCGTGCCAACATGGTACAATGGCTACACTACCAGCGCGTTCTTCCTGACGGTGCTCCTCAGCGGGCCGCTGTTCGCCGCCCTGCTGCTGCGGCTGGCGAAAGTCAACTTTAACGGCTGGTTTTTTGCCGGACTCAGCGTGGCCGCGCTGGCGATCGGCGCCGCCGTTATCATCATGCAAAGCGCTGGGCTCAGTACCATTCACAGTTCAGTCCAGCAGGCAGCCACCCTGCTGCCAGATTACGGCACACTCCAGGCGTTACGCCTGATACTGCTGGCTCTCGGTCTTGGCTGCTGGTTGTGTCCGCTGATCCGCCGCCAACCGCCGCGCGCTACGGGGCTGCTGATCGGCCTGCTGCTGGTCTTGATCGCGGAATGTATTGGTCGCGGCCTGTTTTATGGTCTGCATATGACCGTCGGTATGGCGGTTGCCGGTTAATGAGACGGCGCGCTGGCGCGCGCCGCAGAAAGGAATAAGTAATGATGCCGATCCCAAACCGCGACGCTGTCGCGTTAAGCGCTCGCACCCTGGGCGCGCTGTTCTCTTATGCGCCGAATAGCGCGCACATTGCGCCGCTGGTCGCCGCCTTCCAGGACGGCAGCTGGCAGCAACAGTGGCCCTTCCCGGTAACCGCCCCGCTGGCGTCAGCCTTTGCCGCGTCGACGGAAGAGTCATTACCGGAAGCCTGGCAACGCCTGTTTATCGGCCCGTGGGCCCTGCCGGCGCCGCCATGGGGATCCGTCTGGCTGGATAAAGAGTCAGTGCTGTTTGGCGATTCCACGTTGGCCCTGCGCGAATGGATGCGCACGAACGGCATCGCACTGGACGCCGAGCGTAACGAACCGGAAGATCATTTCGGCACCCTGCTGCTGCTGGCGGCGTGGCTGTGCGAGACGGAGCAGGATGCGTTGTTTGCCCAGCTGCTGGCCTGGCACCTGCTGCCGTGGTCCGGGCGCTTTCTGAGCGTCTTTGTCGACCATGCCGCCCACCCCTTCTACCAGGCGCTGGGTCAGCTGGCGCAGGCAACGCTGGCGCAGTGGCAGGAGAATCTGCCGATCGCCGTGGCGGAAAAAGCGCTCTATCGTTAACCCTTCACCGCGCCGGTATCCGGCGCGGTTTTATTTCGTCGCATCCCAGCCCATCACCCGCACTTATCGCTTTTGCATCTAAGGTTATTCCCTATCACAATAAGACCATGTTTTCCGAACCTCGCCGTGACTGATGCACCGTCTTCATCCCTATCCTGATGTGCAGGTGATGTTTCGCCGCCTGCTGATCGCCACCCTGATTGGCCTTCTCGCCGCCCTGGCGGTGGCGCTGTTTCGCCATGCGATGGTGGTGCTGGAAACGCTGTTTCTTGGCAATGACAGCGGGAGCCTGGTCAACGCGGCGCAGTCGCTGCCGGCGTGGCGGCGACTGATTACCCCGGCGCTGGGCGGCCTGGCGGCAGGGGCACTTCTCTGGCTGTGGCAGCGACGCAGCATCGCGCGCCCGCATGCCGCCACCGATTATATGGAAGCCCTGGAGACCGGCGACGGTTGCTTCGATACGCCGGCAAGCCTGGTGAAATCGCTGGCGTCATTGCTGGTCGTGGTCACCGGCAGCGCAATTGGCCGGGAAGGCGCCATGATCCTGCTGGCCGCGCTGGCAGCGTCGCTGTTCGCCCGCCGCTTCACGCCGCAGACTGAATGGAAGCTGTGGGTCGCCTGCGGCGCGGCTGCCGGGATGGCCAGCGCCTATCATGCCCCACTGGCCGGCAGCCTGTTTATTGCTGAAATTCTCTTTGGCACGCTGATGCTGGCCTCGCTTGGGCCGGTCGTTATCTCGGCGGTGATCGCCCTGCTGTTGACGCAGTTTCTCAATGGCGGCGCCGCGCCGCTGTATCACGTCGTCCTGCAGCAGAACCTCAATGCGCTGCACTATGGCTTAATGCTGGCCACCGGGCTGCTGGCCGGGGTGTGTGGGCCACTGTTTATCTGGCTGATGGACTACAGCCACCGCGGATTCGTCAAACTGAAACTGTCTCCGCCGTGGCAGCTGGCGCTGGGCGGGCTGATTGTCGGTGGCTTATCGCTCCTCACTCCGGCGGTATGGGGCAACGGCTACAGCGTAGTGCAAAGCTATTTGCTGGTACCGCCGCCCGGCGCGCTATTGCTCGCCGTGTTCCTGTGCAAACTGTTGGCGGTGCTGGCCAGCAGCGGTTCCGGTGCGCCCGGCGGGGTCTTTACCCCCACGCTGTTTGTCGGCCTGGCGATGGGCATGCTGTTTGCCAGCGTCAGCGGGCTATGGCTACCGGGGAATGAAGAGATGGCTATGATGATCGGTCTGACCGGCATGGCGGCGTTTCTGGCTGCCACCACCCATGCGCCAATCATGTCGACCCTGATGATTTGTGAGATGACCGGGCAGTATGCGCTGCTGCCCGGCCTGCTGATCACCTGCGTGGTGGCGTCGGTGCTGTCGCGGACGTTACGCCGGGATTCGATCTATCGCCATCACGTTGCCGAGCATGTCTAAATCGACGTAACGGCTCAGCTCACGCTGTTCGGCGCGCGGCAAATACGGCAGTTCGCCAATCAGCGGTGCCGGCAGCTTTTTGCTGAGTACATCGATGATTTCAGCATTGTGCGCCAGACCGGGGTTGATCCGGTTGGCCACCCAGCCGATCAGCGGCAGCCCGTCATTAGCGATCGCCTGGGCGGTAAGCAGCGCATGATTAATGCACCCTTCCTGGATCCCCACCACCATCAGTACCGGGAGCTGCTCCTGCACCACCCACTCGGAGAGCGGTCGCAGGTCGTTCATCAGGCTGCGCCAGCCGCCGGTGCCTTCGACCACCACATGCTCGACCTGCCCGCTAAGCCGCTGCAAACCATCTGACAACAGACCATAGTTAATCGGACAGCTGTGCGCCACGCTGCTTTCGTCTTCACTCAGGGCGATAGGATTGACCGCCTCATAGGGTAACGCCAGCGTGGAGACGCTCTGCAGTACCAGCGCGTCTTTGTTGCGCAAACCGTCCGGCGTCTCTTTGCTGCCCTTCGCCACAGGCTTGTACCCGGCCACGCTTTTGCCTCTGGCAGCAAGTGCCTGCAACAGCGCACGGGTAACCACTGTCTTCCCGACAGAGGTGTCTGTACCTGTAATAAAGAAACGCTTAAACATCACTAACCCCACAGTTTTGTCGATGAAATATACGGGAGAGAAATAATCAACAGTGGGCAAAGTCTACGTGATGCCGCCAGAGGTCGGCTTGAGATAGCGCAATTTTTGGTGTGACTATGAAAAAATGTTAACCCTGTAACAGTCGTATGAGTAAGGATCCGTTATAGAGCGCATCCTTGACCAGCGCCGCGCCAGCCATCGTGCCACGATTAGAAAACTGGGTGCTTTCAACCGCGATATGCTGGCTGTAGGCCGGGAGCGATTGTTGCCGAATGCAGCTGGAAATTGCCGGAAAAAGGATATCTGCCGCCAGATTAAACGGCGAGCCAATCAGAATTTTCTGCGGGTTAAACAGATTGACCATGATCGCCAGAATCCGCCCGACGTGGTTACCCACGCCGCTGATAATGTCTCTGGCCAGCAGATCGCCCTGCAGCGCGGCCTGGCACAGCCACTCCACGCTCAGCGGACGCTGGTGCAGCAGCGAGCTCATCGACTGGGCCATGCGCATCTGCGCCAGCTCCAGCACGCTCTCTACGCTGGCAATGGTTTCCAGACAGCCATGGTTGCCGCAGTAGCAGCGCTTGCCGTAGGGATCGACCTGAGTATGGCCGATCTCCACCAGGCTGCTGCTGCCAGCATGCAGCAGGCGTCCGTCGGTGATAACCCCGGCGCCGACGTTATGATCGATGACCACCTGAATGACATCCCGGGCGCCGCGCGAGGCGCCGAACAACGATTCCGCCATAGTCCAGGCGCTGATGTCATGCTGAATGTAGACCGGCACCCCGGTATGGTTGGCCAGCACATCGCCCAGCGGCACATCTTTGACATCCTCATAAAACGGCATGCGATGAATAATGCCATTTTCGGTATCAATAATACCCGGCATCGTCATGGCGATGGAGGTGAGCCGTTCCAGCTTCTTCTGGTGGCGAATAAAGAACCGATCGATATGATCAATAATACGGGTCAGAAACGGCGTGCTGTCGGTGAGGGCCAGCTCCAGCTGATCCTCCACCACCAGCTGACTGCTTAAATCACGCAGCGAAAGGTGGATTTCGCCGCGGCTGATGCGCACCGCAAGATAGTGCCAGGCCTCGGTTTCTACCATCAACCCCACCGCCGGGCGGCCACGGCTGCCGGGCTCCTGGATCTCCGTCTCCTGCACCAGATGCGCTTCCAGCATCTCGCGGACAATCTTGGTGATGCTGGCGGGAGCCAGTTGCGCAAATCGGGAGAGGTCGATACGCGATACCGGGCCGAGCTGATCAATCAGGCGATACACGGCGCCCGCATTGGTCTGCTTAATTTGATCGATATGGCCTGGTTGACTATCCGCTACCACCATTGACTCCCTTTATTTTCGCGCTTCGAAATAAACTTTCGGCTATGGTGAAGCACTTCGATGGTGAACGTCAAATTTTTACTTAGCCTTGTGATTTACCGCACATTTCCAGCCTCTTTTCGCCTCAATTGTGCTCGGTTTTCCAGGCCAGCAGCGACTCGCGAAAGCGTTTTGCCAGCGCTCCCTGTTCATGATGTTTCGACCACACCAGCCACATCTCCGACACCGCATCCTGTTCGTCGATCGGCAGCCAGCGCATTTCACTGAGCTGTACGCGCTGAAAGGAGGCCGGCAGGATAGACACCCCCAGTCCGGCGGCCACCAGACCAATAATGGTCATCGCCTCCCCCACCTCCTGGGCAATCACCGGCGTATGACCGTAACGACGCAGCAAGCCGAGGATATCGTCATACAGGCCGGTACCCACGTGCGGGTCGAAAAAGACGAAGGGTTCGCGCGCCAGCGCCGCCAGGCTGACCGAGGGCTGGCGGGCCAGCGGATGGTCGGCCGGGACCATCGCCAGCAACGGCTCGCGCAGCACCCGCTCCCACGCCAGGGTGTCCGGCAGTTGGGTATTGCGCAGGAGCCCCAGATCGAGAGCCCCCTCGCTCAGTGGCACAATCTGTTCGCGAGTGTTGGTCTCGCGGGTCAAAATATGCACATCCGGGTAGCGCTGACGAAACATCGACAACGTATCGGATACCGCCTTGATAAAGGGGGCCGAGGAGGTAAAGCCGATACGCAGTTCGCCGGTTTCACCGTGATGCAGACGCGCAGCGCGGGCGGCCGCGTCATCCACCTGGGCAAGAATTTGTCGGCTATCGGCGAGAAACTGCTTTCCGGCCGCCGTCAGACTGACGCTGCGATTGGTGCGCGCGAACAGGCGGGCGCCGGTCTGCTGCTCGAGGATCTGAATTTGCTGGCTTAACGGCGGTTGAGAAATATTCAGTCGCGCTGCGGCCCGGCCAAAATGTAATTCCTCCGCGACGGCGACAAAATAGCGCAGATGACGCAACTCGATATTCATATTTAAAACGTCTTATTTGAGATTATTAATATATTAGACAGAATATTTACATTTCATACCCTAAAAATGTGAGCTGAATGGTCACAACATTCTGTTGGTAAGCAGCAACTTCTACGCAAGGAATTCTCTGTGAGTCGTACAACAACCGTTGACACCGTGCCGGCGGGCGAGGTCAGCGTCGCTGGTGCATCCCGCCCGGATCAGTTTATTAAGCGCGGCACCCCGCAATTTATGCGCGTCACCCTCGCGCTGTTCTCCGCCGGTTTGGCCACCTTTGCTCTGCTCTACTGCGTGCAACCGATCCTGCCGGTGCTGTCGAACGAGTTCGGCGTCTCCCCGGCCAGCAGCAGTATTTCACTCTCCATTTCCACGGCGATGCTTGCGGTGGGCCTGTTGTTTACCGGCCCGCTGTCCGACGCCATCGGGCGCAAGCCGGTGATGGTCACCGCCCTTCTGCTGGCCGCCTGCTGCTCGCTGCTGTCGACCATGATGACCAGCTGGCACGGCATCCTCATTATGCGTGCCCTGATCGGCCTGTCGCTGAGCGGCGTGGCGGCGGTCGGCATGACCTACCTGAGTGAGGAGATCCACCCCAGTTTCGTCGCCTTTTCGATGGGGTTATATATCAGCGGCAACTCCATCGGCGGCATGAGCGGCCGCTTGCTGACCGGGGTCTTTACCGATTTCTTCGGCTGGCGCGTGGCGCTGGCGGTGATCAGTGGCTTCGCGCTGGCCGCGGCCATCATGTTCTGGCGCATTCTGCCCGAGTCGCGCCATTTCCGCTCGACCTCGCTGCGACCGAAAAACTTGCTGATCAACTTCCGTCTGCACTGGCGCGACCGCGGTCTGCCGCTGCTGTTCGTCGAAGGTTTTCTGCTGATGGGCGCTTTTGTCACCCTGTTTAACTATATTGGCTACCGGCTGATGATGTCGCCATGGTCGCTAAGCCAGGCGGTGGTAGGCCTGCTGTCGGTAGCTTATCTCACCGGGACCTGGAGTTCACCGAAGGCAGGGGCCATGACCGTACGCTTTGGCCGCGGACCGGTGATGCTCGGCTTTACCGCTGTCATGCTCTGCGGCCTGCTGCTGACGCTCTTTTCTTCCCTGTGGCTTATTTTCATCGGCATGCTGCTGTTTTCCGCTGGCTTCTTCGCCGCGCATTCCGTCGCCAGCAGCTGGATTGGCCCACGCGCCCGCCGCGCCCGCGGTCAGGCGTCATCGCTGTATCTGTTCAGCTATTATTTGGGTTCAAGTCTTGCCGGGACGTTAGGCGGGGTATTCTGGCATCACTACGGCTGGAACGGCGTCGGTGGGTTTATCGCGCTGCTGCTCCTTGCCGCGCTGTTGACCGGCACCTGCTTACATCAACGAGTGAAATAGTCGCGTGTGACGTGGCCTGCAGGCCACGTTTCACCACATGCCCATAATGGAAGACAAGCCCATCAACTCTCTGACGGCATCAACGGACAGCAGTGCAATAAACAGCCAGGTGAACGGATTCATAAACCACCCCCGAACCTCCAAACCTGTGTAATCGATCACAGTTTAGTACCGATATGTTACCGTTTTCTGTCACACCGATCACAGAGGTGAGCTTATTCTCCCGCCATGTGTCTTTCCCTTCCCCTGTGCGCAACGCTCGACCCGCCGGGCGTATCAGGATAGTGTAGAAGGATACCGATAACCTGTTCATTCACCTGTCACGGACCGAACGCCACTATGACTGAAAATACGCCTTATCAGCAGCTTACTCGTACCTTTCAGCGCCTGTCGCGCTTTTCGCATCTCTCCGCCATCGC
>OKER01000324.1_pt1 | contig 11933 bp, 10 predicted proteins | sample 1610031 | NCBI WGS metagenome assembly OKER01 (sample SAMN04436611, study PRJEB24849) | human gut metagenome | biome: human gut; feature: NICU; material: stool | host: Homo sapiens | place: USA: Saint Louis, MO | collected 2009-12-31
GCAGATCGTCGCCCTGACGGGTGTTGTTTTTCTGGGTAAACCACCCCAGCTCGATCCCGGTCTGGTTCCAGGTGTCCCATATCCACGCCGGGCGGATCACCGCGCGCAGGCTGTCGAAATCGCTGTGCGCTCCGCTTTCATAGCTATACACATCATTACCATGGGCCCACACCAGCGAATTGGCCATGATAATGCGATCGGCGAGATACATTTCCCCCTGCGAGATCAGACGCCAGGCCACGCCGTTGGTATGATCGCCATAGTAATAGCGGCCGCTGGCCATGGAGTTACTGGCGCCGGAGAAGTTGGCGAAACTGCTGGCGTACGAGTTGTTCGCCACCTGCAGCGTAAATTCGTTAAAGCCCTTGCGCTCCAGCTCCTGACGAATAATGGCGGTGGCCATCCAGGTATCTTTGAACCGGAAGTAGCTGTTGTTATCTTCGTTTCGCTCCTGCTCGTCATTTTTATTAGCGAACGCATATTTGCCCATTAGCGACAGAGACCCCGACTGCCACAGGGGAATATTGCGATAGCGCAGGTCGACTGAGTTGGTGTTCATCTGAGTGGTTTGTGTGAAATCTCGTGAATATACGTCGACGTCGTTCCTGCTGATGGACGCATCCAGCTGGCCACCCCCCAGCGCCCAGTTCTGGATCCCGACCCCGGCCGCAACGTCGGTGGTCAGTGACTTCCAGTCCAGCATCTGAATTTCATACTCGGGCAGTTTATGTTTGCCGACCCAGAAATCCGCCTCTGGCGCGAACGGCAGGAAGCCTTTGGTGGTCAGGTAAATATCACTAAACTGCAAAATGCTGTCGGTATCCTGGCCAGCAAACCAGGCGTCGTTATACTGCTCGCCGACGTTACCGTCGTACGTCACAACGGCATTCGCCGTTTTGCTATCCTGGTTATAGACCCGCTGATTCAACGTTAAGTCGAACCAGCCACTCATTTCATTACCGAAACGACCCAGCGAGCCGGGGGCGTAGGTCTGCGACGATCCGTGATTTGATGTTCCCCAGCCGGAACGGAAGTACCCCTGGTAGCTAAAGCCAATATCATCTTTAACAAATTTACTGATGTCCTTCAGGGTGACGCTTTCCAGTTTCGGCTTCTGGCCTTCGGTATCAATAACCGCCACCTGCTGAGTGGCTTTCACCTGCACCGGAGCCGCCTTTTTACTCAGTTCATTATTTTCATTGGCTATATTTTCCGCCACCGGCGACGTTGTTGTCGGATAACCCGTCGTGACATGACGTTTTTCATTCTCCTTAATACTTTTTTGTAATTCGGCCACCTTACCTTTATAGGTCGATAATTGTGATTGCGTTTTTTGTAGCTCTTTTTTATTCGCCGACAGTTCAGACTCCAGTAATTCCAGACGCTGTTCAATGGTTAATTTAGCCGCCATCACATCACTTGTCGAAATAGCCAGCAGTACCGATAAAGACAATAAGCTCACCTTCAATTGACTTGAATACATAGGGTACCTTTACATATTGTTATAATTGGCCTTCAGCCAGAACGGCTGAAGGCGGGTAAATCAGGCAGAGCGCTCCTGGCGCAGGGCAATAATTTCTTTGGCTAAATCCTGGCACAGCATCGCGGTCATTAAGTGATCCTGGGCGTGCACCAGAATAAGGTTAACGGTGATTTTTCCGCAGCCTTCGTCCTCACCTATCAACGCCGTTTGGATCTTATGCGCTGCCCGACAGGCCGCTTCCGAGCTGGCCATCAAATCCGCTGCCCGCCCCCATTCCCGCTGCCGGGAGGCGGCAATCGCCTCCATGGCGTCTGATCGCGCCTGACCAGCATAAATCAGCAACTCCATGACCGTACTTTCATCTGCAAACATCGCCATCCTCCTGGTCGGTCGCCGCCGCGGTATTGACCTTGTTAGCGGCAATCACAAACGGTAAGTAAATGAGTGTTGAAACCGCGAGGCACAGAATGCCGACAAACAGCGCCAGCCAGTTGCCGCCGGTGCCAAAGAAGGCGATAAGCGGCCCGGGCGTAGTCCAGGGTACGGCGTAAGCAATCGGCGGAATAAACTCCATGCTAATAAAGAAATAACCGATCAATGAATTCACAAACGGCACCAGAATAAACGGGATCACCAGGATGGGGTTAAGCACAATCGGCAGGCCAAACATCACCGGTTCATTGATGTTAAACAGGCCCGGCACGAAGGCCATTTTTGCCAGGTCACGGTAGTCTTTGCGCCGGGAGGCAATAAAGATGGCCAACAACAGGCCCAGCGTCATACCCGACCCGCCGCAGTTGGCAAACGCATCGTTGATGCCAGTCCATGTGATGGGGTACGGCGCTCCCCAGGTGCTGCCATGCGAGGCGGCATAGGAGAGATTTTCGAGGTTGGCTTCCGAGAAGATGGTCTCGCGGATGGCGGCCACGGTGTTCGGCCCATGGATCCCCAGCACCCACAGGAAATTCGCCACCAGCCCCAGCACCAGAACCGTCACGATGTTGGTCCCCATATCCTTCAGCGGGGCCTGAATAAGGGTATAGATCAGATCGTTAAGACCGTTAGGCGAAATACGCGTCAACAGATAGTTGAGGATCGAAAAGAAGATCATCACGAAGAAGATCGGCAACAACACCTTAAAGGAACGCGCCACCGCCGGCGGCACCGCAGCCGGCATCGTGATGGTCACCCTTGGGTTGCGCGCCAGGCGGCAAAAGACTTCGCTGGAAATCAGCGCGACGATAATCGCCACAAACAACCCCTGCGGGCCAAGATATTTGGTCGCCAGATAGGCCTGGCCATCAATGATGGTATAAGGCGTGTACACCACAAAAAAGGCGCCGATCGCCGTCAGGCCGCACAGGAGATCGTCCTGCTGATAGCTGATCGCCATATTGCGCGCCACCAGAAAGGTGATCAATATCGCCATAATATTGACCGAACCGTTCATTACCGGGGTGAAAATCTGCTGCGCCTCCGCGAGGTGGGGGAATATCGTCCCTAAATGCAGAATACTGGCGATAAATCCGTCAGGCGACAAAATAGCAAAGTTGATAAGAATAATCAGCGAACTGGCCATGACGATGGGAAACGAAAGAATAAACGCATCGCGAATCGCTGAAACGTGGATCTGAGAATTTAACTTAATCGCGACAGGCACGAGGATTTTTTCCATGCCGCGCTCAAAGGTATCCATGAAACTCATGACGAACCCTTATTCATAATAATTTATTAACGTCATCGTGTTTTTTAGCCGCAGCAGCCCAGGGCAGCAACGAAAGTACCCACACTATAACGGGGATAAATGAGAAAACTATTGGTTTGCCAATAATGCCAGCGCACTTTCCAGAACAGCTTTACCGTCCATTTGCCCATAATATTTCATGTCAATCACCGCCACGGGTATTTTTCCCTGAGCCACCTCTTCTATTTCCTTTTTTTGAAAGCGGACCTGTGGTCCCAAAAGGACGACATCTACTTCATTGTTCTTAATTTTTTCTTTAGCTTCAGAAATGGCCAGCGCATTGATATTAACCTGAGCCTTAATATTTTCAGCCTGCTCCTGCATGCGTTTCACCAGCATACTGGTCGACATTCCCGCCGCACATACTAATAATATATTTTGCATTACCCCTTCCTGTTTTATTTATGACCTCAATTGACGAGCACTTTAATAATTGTTAATTTTCTTAACCGCGGTTTTGATCACAGTTAGCCATACCAAAGTGGTGCAGAAGCAAAGCAAAAAATGAACGTCTTGCCCTGTATTTAACAACATACGTTAGCAAGCCCATGTTTCCAAAGGGATTGTGGAGGTTCAAAAGTGGTTTACAAAAATATCGTCAATTTGCTTAAAAACAAAATTAATAGCCCATTCTACAACATTGGCGATCTTCTGCCGGCCGAAAAAGAGTTGGCAGAACTTTATGATGTTTCACGCAATACGTTACGTAAGGCGCTGAAAACCCTGGAAGAGGATGGTTTAATCGAACGCCGACATGGCTCAGGTACATGGATTAGAAATAAGCATTTCCAGGCGTCGGTGACACACTTAGACAGTTTTACCGAAATTGCCCGTAATCAGGGGAAAACGCCCTCCAGCCAGATCCTCAAATTCGAGTTACAGCCAGCGTCGGAGGAAATTGCCCGTGGACTGCAATTGCAGCATGGCGAAGCGGTATATTATGCTAAGAGATTACGTTTTATCGATAATATTGCCATGCAATTAGAAGAAACCTGGCTCTCAGCGACCCGTTTTCCCGATCTGACCATCGCGCATATGAAGAAATCGAAGTTTTCATATATAGAAAACGAATGTGGGGTAAGAATAAATGGATGTTACGAATCAATAGTGCCGGTGCTCCCAACGCCTGAGCTGGCAACCCTCCTGCATATCAGCGCTAAAGATCCGATTATCCGCATGCAGACGCAGGCGATTGATGAACACCACCAGCCTATCGATTATTCCATTCTGTATACCAATATGTTTGAATTCCAGGTGAAGTATTATCTGCCGCGACAGACGGCGTCCGGTCTGCCCGCAAGCAAGACCGGACAATAACTTAACCCGGGCGGCGAAAAGAGACGAGGGTGACGAGGATCCCCAGCGCCGCGCAGAGGGCGCCGGCAAGGAACACCGACGAGTAGCCCAGCGAGGTCGCCAGCAGGCCGGTCAGCGGCCCGGTCAGGCCATAGGAGATGTCCTGAAAGGCCGCATAGCCGCCGAGCGCGGTGCCGCGCACCTGCGCCGGAACGCGCTTCACCACCTCCACGCCGAGCGACGGGAAAATCAGTGAGCAACCGCATCCGGTTAGCGCCGCACCGGCCAGCGCCAGCCAGGCATTCGGCGCCAGCCCCAGCAGGGTCAGACCAACCGCCTCTATCATCAGCGAAACCATCGCCACCCTGACGCCGCCAAACCGGTCCGGCATCCAGCCAAACAGAATACGCATCACGACGAAGGCGCCGCCAAACGCCGTCAGGGTAAAGCCGGCCATCGGCCAGCTATGGCTGGCGAAATAGAGGGAAACGAAGGTGCCGATCACCGCAAAACCAACGCCCTGCAGGCCCAGGCCAATGCCTGGCCGCCAGATCATGCCGATGACGCTCCATAATGAAGGCCGCTCGCCACCGTGAGCCGCCACTTTGCGCACGGTACCGTTAATAAGCCAGGCAACGAGCGGTAATCCCATGGTGACGCAGGCCAGCACCGCCACGCCGAAATGGCTATAGATCAATAATCCCAGCGGGGCGCCCACCGCCAGCGAACCGTACATCGCCATGCCATTCCATGACATCACTTTGCCGGAGCGGGCCGGCCCCACCAGCCCCATCCCCCAGCTCAGGTTACCGGTCAGCAGCTGGCTTTCGCCAAACCCGAGGATCAGGCGGCCCAGCAGCAGCAGGCCAAGCCTGGCGAGCACCGGCAACGGCAACAGCGCAGCGGCCAGCCATGCCGCGCCCGCCAGGGCGCAGGCCAGCATCCCTTGCAGGACGGAGCGTTTAGCGCCGTACTGGTCTGCCAGGCGCCCGGCGTAGCCGCGGGTCAGAACGGTGGCGAGGAACTGGATCCCTACCGCCACGCCAACCACGGTGTTGCCAAATCCCAGCTCCTGATGGACAAAGAGCGGGATCACCGGCAGCGGCAAACCAACGGTCATGTAGGTCAAAAAGACGGCAAACGTAATACGGAAAAGCGAAAAATTCGCCGAAGAATGGGATGTTGTTTCAGTAACTGCGGACATGCATTACTCCAGATTCGCAGAGTAAGGCGAGCAAAGCGACACGCCCCCTCCACCTGATTATCAGGGTTAAGGCGCGTTGGTTGACGTTAAACGCTTACGCATTAGTGGAGAGACTAATGGATCCGCCAGCAGTGTGCCTGCTGGCCCTTACCCTGTCAAGATAACGAAAAAGGGGAGCCGGTGGCTCCCCTCTGCACTTCGCATGCTGATTAGGCGTTGTATTTACGCATCACCAGCGTGGCGTTGGTGCCGCCGAAGCCGAAGCTGTTGGACATCACGGTGGTCAGCTTAGCGTCAGTCGGTTTGGTGACGATGTTCAGGCCGGCAGCCTGCTCGTCCAGCTCTTCGACGTTGATGCTCGGCGCGATAAAGCCGTGCTCCAGCATCAGCAGGGAGTAGATGGCTTCCTGTACGCCCGCCGCGCCCAGCGAGTGGCCGGTCATCGCTTTGGTTGCCGAGATAGCCGGGCTGTTGTCGCCGAACACTTCGCGGATGGCGCCCAGCTCTTTCACGTCGCCGACCGGAGTAGACGTACCGTGGGAGTTCAGGTAATCGATCGGCGTATCAACGCCGTGCATCGCCATCTGCATGCAGCGCACTGCACCTTCGCCAGACGGGGCGACCATGTCCGCGCCATCGGAGGTTGCACCGTAGCCGACGATTTCGGCATAGATATGCGCGCCACGCGCCAGGGCGTGTTCCAGTTCTTCCACCACGACCATACCGCCGCCGCCGGCGATAACGAAGCCATCACGGTTCGCATCATAAGTACGGGACGCTTTTTCCGGGGTGTCGTTGTATTTGGTGGACAGTGCGCCCATGGCGTCGAACTCGCAGGCCATTTCCCAGCACAGCTCTTCGCCGCCGCCGGCAAAGACGATGTCCTGTTTGCCCAGCTGGATCTGCTCTACCGCGTTACCAATACAATGAGCGGAAGTGGCGCAGGCCGAGCTGATGGAGTAGTTAACGCCGTGGATTTTGAACGGCGTAGCGAGGCAGGCGGAAACGCCGGAAGCCATCGCTTTAGTGACTACATACGGGCCCACGGCTTTCAGACCACGCGGGCTACGCATGGCATCAGCGCCGAAGACCTGGAATTTCGGGGAGCCGCCGCCGGAGCCTGCGATCAGGCCAACACGCGGGTTGCTCTGGTATGCTTCCGGCGCCAGACCTGCGTCGGCAACGGCCTGTTCCATGGACAGGTAAGCATAGATAGAAGCGTCGCTCATAAAGCGCACTACTTTGCGGTCAATGAGGCCAGTGGTATCCAGTTTGACGTTGCCCCATACGTGGCTGCGCATCCCTGAATCTTTAAGCTCCTGAGAGAAAGTGATCCCTGAACGTCCTTCACGCAGAGATGCCAGGACTTCCTGCTGGTTATTACCGATGCTGGAAACGATGCCCAAGCCAGTAATCACTGCACGTTTCATTAAATACCTCTGTAAGTCGCACTATTTTAAGTTTCGTGTCGCACAATAGCGTACACTTGTACGCCGAACAAGTCCGATCAGACATTTTGTGTATAAATTTGCGCCCTCAGGCACACATCGTTAAGATCGTGCTACGCCTTGTGATTCGAGTAACTTACGTGAAACAAAACGCCATACAACCCGCCAACCTGGAATTCAACGCTGAGGGTACACCTGTTTCCCGAGATTTCGACGATGTTTACTTTTCCAATGACAACGGTCTGGAAGAGACTCGCTACGTTTTTCTCGGTGGAAATCGCCTGCCGGAGCGTTTCGCCAGCCACCCTCGCCCGCTGATGATCGTCGCGGAGAGCGGCTTCGGTACCGGACTCAATTTCCTCACCCTGTGGCAGGCGTTTGACGTTTTTGTTCGTGATAACCCGGACGTTACCCTGCAAAGGTTACATTTCATCAGTTTTGAAAAATATCCGTTAAAGGCTGAGGATCTCCGCCTGGCGCACCAGCGCTGGCCAGAGCTGGCTCCGTGGGCGCACCAGCTGCAGGCGCAATGGCCGTCGGCCTTCGGCGGATGCCATCGTCTGCTGCTCGACGGCGGGCGGGTGACGCTCGATTTGTGGTTTGGCGATATCAATGAGCTGACCAGGGAGCTGGATGATTCGCTGAACCAGCAGGTGGACGCCTGGTTTCTTGACGGCTTTGCCCCGGCCAAAAATCCCGACATGTGGACCCAGGATCTGTTCAATGCCATGGCACGTCTGGCGCGGCCCGGCGGGACGCTGGCCACCTTTACCTCCGCAGGGTTTGTCCGCCGCGGCCTGCAGGAGGCCGGCTTTACCATGCGTAAAAGCAAAGGCTTCGGCCGCAAGCGGGAGATGCTGACCGGCGAGATGGCGCAAACGCTGAGCTTTCCTGCGCGCGTCCCCTGGTTCGCTCGCAGTAGCAGCGATGCCCGCGAGGTAGCCATCATCGGCGGTGGGATCGCCAGCGCCCTGCTCTCCCTCGCGCTGCTGCGCCGCGGCTGGCAGGTGACCCTCTACTGCGCCGACGACGCCCCGGCGCAGGGCGCCTCCGGCAATCGCCAGGGTGCGCTGTATCCGCTGTTAAGCCAGCACGATCCGGCGCTGGCGCGCTTTTTCCCGGCAGCCTTTACCTTTGCCCGCCGAATGTATGACGCGCTGCCGGTGATGTTCGATCATCAATGGTGCGGTGTCACCCAGCTCGGCTGGGATGAAAAAAGCGCGCACAAAATCGCCCAGATGCTGGCGCTGAATTTACCCCCGGACATCGCCTGCGCGGTGACGGCGGAACAGGTTGTCGGGTTGACCGGCGTCGATACCGGCTGCGGCGGCATCACTTATCCGGCCGGCGGCTGGCTGTGCCCGCAGCAGCTCACCGCCGAATTGCTGGCGCTGGCGGCAACTCGCGGACTGCACGTGCACTATGGTTATCACGTTGAAACGCTCAGCGCGGAGGGCGATGGTTGGCTGCTCAATCAGCAGCGCAATCATCAGGCGGTGGTGCTGGCGAACGGCCACAGCATCGCGGATTTTGCGCAAACCGCGCAGCTGCCGGTCTACCCTGTTGGCGGCCAGGTCAGTCATATACCTACCACTCCGCGGCTTTCCGCCCTGCGCCAGGTGCTGTGCTACGATGGCTACCTGACGCCGCATAATCCGCAAAATCAGCAGCACTGTATTGGCGCCAGCTACCATCGCGGGAAGACCGATTCCACCTTCAGCGAGGAAGATCAGCAGCACAACCGGCAACGGTTGATCGACTGTTTCCCGAACGCGGAGTGGACGCTGGACGTGGATATCAGCGCCAATGCCGCCCGCTGCGGCGTGCGCTGCGCCACCCGCGATCACCTGCCAATGGTCGGCAACGTGCCAGACTATGAGGCAACATTGACGCAATACGCCAGCCTCCACGAACAGCAGGATCACGCCGGTCGCGCGCCGGTCTGTCACAACCTGTTTATGCTTGGGGCGCTCGGATCGCGCGGACTTTGCACCGCGCCGTTAAGCGCTGAGCTGCTGGCGGCGCAGATGAGCGGTGAACCGCTGCCGCTGGATAGCGATACTCAGGCGGCGCTGAATCCGAATCGGCTGTGGGTGAGAAAACTGCTGAAGGGAAAAGCGGTGAAATAAAACCATGAGGGCAGGCAATTTCCCGGGTACGGCTGACGCCTGACCCGGGCTACAATATGGCTCAGGCCTGATTTTTCGCCTGTTGATACAGGTTATGCCACATCCCCTGCACCAGAATTTGGTCCGGCGGTGACAGTTCGCCAGCGCTGATGGCCTTCTCCAGGCTCTGGCTGACCTTACTGTTTACCGCTTCAGCAGAATGCTCGCCCTCACCTTCCAGCTCAGCCACCGCCAGCGTCAGGTGGCCGCGCAGATAACCGCCGGCAAACAGTTCATCATCACTGGCGTGGTCTACCATGTTGTCAATCAGCGCCAGAATGCGTGATTCAAACTCCGCGATCATCATCTTACCTCTTGTCATGTAATGTGTGGCCTTAGTGCAGGTCTTCCGGCCACGGAAAGTGTTCCGCCGTCAATGTCGGCGTTTGATAATAATGTTGCAATGCGCGAATAAAACGCGCCGGACGTTCGGGTATCCCTTGTTCAAGCAAAGTCATTACCCGAGCATGAACCCGGCGCTGGAAGGCGATGCGATCGGGCTCAACGTCTCCTTCCAGATTGTCACAGCTGACGTTAAACGGAAATCCCGCCGCCACGCAGAACAGCCACTCATAGGCCTGCGGTTTCACCTCGACGTCCTCAAACTGGCTTTGAGTCATCGCATCGCGGCCATCCGGGCAGTACCAGTAGCCAAAATCGACTCGTTCGCGGCGCGCTTTGCCGGCGACACACCAGTGAGAAATCTCGTGCAGGGCGCTGGCAAAAAACCCGTGCGCAAACACGATACGGTGATAGGGCGTGTCGTCATCGGCCGGAAGGTAGATCGGCTCATCGTCGCCTTTTACCAGGCGAGTATTAAATTCTTCGGCAAAGCAGCTGTCGAAAAGGTCAATCAGCTGCTGATAATGGTGTTGCTGTTGCATTAATGAATTCCCAACCACTGCAAAATCTCAGCCCCGTGGCTGTCATAGAGAAGCTTCGCGCTCATCACCGCCGAGACGATAACGATCATCGGCCGGATCAGCGACTGCCCTTTACTCAGCACCAGCCGGGAGCCGGCGCGAGCGCCAATAAACTGGCCGGCCATCATCACAAAGCCGGTGGCCCAGATGACCTTCCCGCCGATGATAAACAGCAGCAGACCGCCGACGTTTGAGGTCGCGTTCAGCAGCTTGGCATGGGCCGTCGACTTCGCCAGGTTAAATCCGGCCAGGGTGACAAAAGCCAGTGCATAAAACGAACCGGCGCCGGGGCCAAAAAAGCCGTCGTAGAATCCTACGCTGCCGCCAGCAACCAGCGCAAACGGCAGACCGTACAGCCGACGCTGCCGGTCCGCTTCACCCAGTTTCGGCATCAGCAGAAAATAGAGACCGATGCCGATCACCAGCAACGGCAGGATCTGCTTAAGAATATCGGACTGGACGTGCTGGACCAGCAGCGCACCAGCGGTTGAGCCAATAAAGGTCATCAGAATATTCAGCTTCTGATCGGCGAGGCTGACCACCTTACGGCGGACAAAATAGCGGGTCGCCGATAGCGACCCGCCGCAGGCCTGCAGCTTATTGGTCGCCAGCGCCTGCGCCGGCGGCATTCCTGCCGCCATCAACGCCGGAACGGTCAGTAAACCCCCGCCTCCCGCCAGTGAGTCAATAAAACCGGCCAGGATGGCGACAAAGAAGAGTACCACCAGCACCAACGGCGATACGGCAAACAACTCGATAAAACTATCCATTACAGCACATGCTCATCCAGTAGCGCCTGGCAGGAAGGCGGCAGCGGCGGCGGCGTCTTCTTCACAGGTGGGGTAGACCCGGGTTTAGGTGGTTCGAACCAGCTCTGCAGCTCCGCTCCGCAGCCATCGCCGGGCGGCGGTGGCGCCTGATCCTCGCACTCCAGACTTCCCGCCGGGCAACGCAGTCGGACGTGCATATGAGCGCGATGCTGGAACCAGGGACGGACTTTACGCAGCCACTGGCGGTCGCTGCCCGCGTCCAGGCACAGTTGCTGTTTAATCGCCGGGTTGACGAAAATACGGGTGACCTCGCTATCTTCCGCCGCCAGCTTGATCAGCTGGCTGATTTGCGGGCTCCACAGCGACGGCACCACGTGCTTGCCGTCGCTGGCGACCAGATCCAGCGCCTGCGGCTTCAACAACTGAGACGATGTCCAGCGCGTTTGCGGCAGCTGGAGGAAAATATCGACATCCAGGCCCGTCTGGTGACTGGCGTGACCGCCGTTAAAGCGCCCGCCTGCCGGCATCCCCATGTCGCCAATCAGCACGTTTCCCATTCCTTTATTGTGCACCTGATTACTCAGGCGCTGAATAAACTGAACCAGATCCGGATGACCGAAGTAGCGACGCTGATCGGTACGCATCACCTGATAGCCGGTGGCGCTCAGAGGGAGCGCCTCGGCGCCCACGATACAGCCATTGGAAAATGCGCCGATTGACTGGGCGCTGCCGCCGATCGGCTGGGATATTTTCTGCCACGGAGTCGCGGCCAGGCTACCGGCGCTGGCCAGCAGCGCGAGCAGTGCCCATCTGGATGCCGGGACGCGCCAGGGGGTAAATCCACGCTTGTGTGTTATGCAGGGGGCGATTCGCTATTACGGCTATGCCGACGAAACC
>OKER01000329.1_pt1 | contig 11740 bp, 4 predicted proteins | sample 1610031 | NCBI WGS metagenome assembly OKER01 (sample SAMN04436611, study PRJEB24849) | human gut metagenome | biome: human gut; feature: NICU; material: stool | host: Homo sapiens | place: USA: Saint Louis, MO | collected 2009-12-31
GGCTAAATCCGCTTCGGCCGGGTTTTCCGCTTCAGGGGTATGACGACGCTTCAGCGCCTGGTAGTCAATTTTCCCGTTAGCCGTCAGCGGTAAGGCGTCGAGGAAGACGATCCGTTGCGGCACCATCCACCCCGGCAGACGTCCGGCGAGGGCGGCCTGAAGTTGACGGGGATCGCGGCGCACCTGCCTGTCAGGACATTGTACGAGGAAGCGTTGTAACCCCGCGACCTCATCGCCATGCTGACAGTTGAAGGCGGCCGCGCTAAATAATGCCGCCCAGTCGGCGCTGTTATGCAGCAAGGCCTCCGGCTGCCCATTGGTTAACAGGAGCGTGCTGAGCAGGGCGGACGGCGTTAACTGGCGAAACTCCATCACGTAGAGCAGCGCGCCGGGAACGGCAAGCTGTTGTAATGTCGCAAGGAGCCCGGGATCTTCCGGCAGCAGACGATGCAGGGCGTTATTAAGCCAGATAATGTCCGCCGAGTGAGCGTGCGCCGCCAGCGTGTCTGCATTCCAGAGGGACAGACGGGCGCCAGGCCAGGGGGCGAGCCTCTGCCGGGCGCGCAGCAGCATCTCCTGGCTCTGCTCAAGCCCGACATACTCAATCTGTCCGGCGTTGAGCTGTGCTAACAGCGATTCTGCGGCGCGGCCAGTGCGGGTTCCCACCTCAAGCAGGCGTATCGGGCGCTGTAAGCGCTGTGCAAGCTGTTGGCAAATTGTCGCCAGTTCCTGAATATACGGGGCGCTGGCCGGATGGTTAAAGGCCAGGCTTTCCGGCGACCACTGCGCGTCGTTCAGTAACGACAGTTCGTTACGGGCACCGCGAAGAATTTGCGATAACGTTAAATCATGTCCGCTGAAGTGCGGGTGCTCATCCTCGCGTTCTTCACCAGCGCAGACCTGATAACCTTCAGCAGCGGGCTTCAGTCGCCGTTGTGTCACCAGAAATGCTAACCAGCGTTCCACCACGGCCTGCCAGCGCGGCTGGATAGCGAGTGAGTTCATCAGGGGGAGAGGATCGGCGCCAGCGGTGTGACCCGGCTTCAGTTTTAGCAGGCGATGCTGAAGGAAATCGGCTACCTGTTCTGCGGAGATCTCTGGCGAGATGGCGCAACAGGGCAACGTTCCCGCAAGCGTGTGCCACGCCTGCGGCAGTGCCGGGTTCCGATGATCGGTAACGCAAAAAGCCTCGCCTTGAGGAACAACGTATGCCGCCAGCGTTTTTTCTTTTTCGCCGATCGCCAGAACGGTTGCTTGTTTCACCCCCGCCAGCTGGCTGAGCGCGCTTTCGATTTCGCCCAGCTCGATGCGATATCCTCCGACTTTGACCTGCTTGTCGCGACGACCGAGGAACTCGATTGTGCCATCTGACCAGTAGAAGCCGAGATCGCCGGTGCGATACCAGCGCTCGTCCGGGAGCGTCAAAAATTGCTGCTCGCTACGCAGGGGATCGTTGAAATAGCCTTCCGCGACCCCAATGCCGCCAATCCATAATTCACCCGGCACCCAGTCAGGGCAGTCCCGGCACTGTTCATCCACCACCCGGTAGCGTTGGTTGGTTAGCGGAAAACCGTAAGGGATGGAGCGCCAGTGGGCGGGGACGTCGTGAATTTCGCAGGCGTTAGACCAGATAGACGCCTCGGTGGCGCCGCCCATCGCGATAAATTGTCCTTGTGGCCGGAAGGCCCGATAACGGGCGGGGAGGTCAAGCCCGATCCAGTCGCCGGAAAGCATCACTGCGCGCAGGTTTTCCGGCGTGGCGTCGGCGAAACCTTCACACCAGGTCAGCAGCATATCGAACAGCGCCGGGACGCTGTTCCAGAGCGTGACCTGATGGCGCTGGATCAGCTCACACCATGCGTGAGGATCGCGCCGTTGATTTTCCATCACCATCACCAGCGCGCCGCCCGCGCGCAGTACGCCAAAAATGTCGTAAACCGATAAATCAAAATGTAGGGCGGAGAGGGCCAGCACCCTGTCATGCGGGCCAACCTGATAGCGGGTATTGATATCGCAACAGGTGTTAAGCGCTCCCCGGTGAGAAATGACTACCCCTTTCGGCGTACCGGTAGAGCCGGAGGTGTAGATAATGTAGGCCGGTTGCGTGGGGGCGCGTACTACCGGGTTGGCGATCGGCTCCGCCTCAATGGCCTGCTGCCAGGCAAGGACGGGAATATCGTCTGACCCGGCGCTGGCGTCGTGCTGACAAATGAGCACCAGCCGGACGCTGGCGTCAGCGTAGATTTTCTCGCGCCGTGCGGCAGGCTGATCCAGCGAAACCGGAACGTAAACCGCCCCGGCCAGCAGGACGGCCAGAACCGCAACAAGTTGTCCTGCGCCTTTCGACATAGTGATAGCCACATTATCGCCGGGCTGAACCCCGCACTCGATTAACCTGCCCGCGCAACGGCGGGCATAGTCTGTCAGCTCATGATAATTCCACTGATAACGCATGTCCGTTACCGCCAGCGCCTGCGGCTGTTGCAGAGCGATACGGAAAATGCCTTCATGCAGCAAGCCTTCGGGAATGGGGGCGCCGGTGGCGTTGACCCGTTCGCGTATCGCGCGCTGGCTGGCGGGCATCATATCTGCGAACGGCTTTTGCCAGGCGCTTTCGTCATCGCAGAGTTGGTTAATCAACTGGCAGTAGGCGTCGAACAATGTTTCGACTAACGCCGGAGGGAACAGCGCGTCGTTGCTGTCCCATTGTAGCCAGACCTCGCCGTGATGCTCGAACGCCAGATGATCTATCCAGACCTGCGGCGTTTGCGAGATGCCCCATTCCGGCTCGCCCAACGGCGATTCTGCGCGGCTGCTGTAGAGGGAACGCCCCAGATTGCTGGTAAATACCACCGGGGCGCCGTGGGGGTAGCGCTGCTGGCGTTTGAGTTCACGGAGTAATTCGACGCCGGACCAGTGGCGATGCTCCCAGTCCTCCGTAAACGTGAGCTGGTTTTTACGCGCCAGGTTGCTGACGGTATCGCCATCGCAGGCGGTATCCAGCAGAAGAATATTGGTGAAGTCGGCAAGCATCGCGCCAACCGCCGGGTGCAGCGGCTGGCGGTCGAATAAGGTGATGTTAAGCAGCAGACGCGTCAGGCCGCCCCAGCGAGCCAGCACGGCAGAAAAACAGGTCGCCAGCGCCATTGTCGGCGTCACGCCATACTCGCCGGCCCGGTTGCTAAAGGCGTGCCAGCGTGTTGCCGGGACAATCATGCGGCGTCGGGTATTACGGACTTCACGTAGCGTGGCGGGTTCGCAGGCCAGCGGCAAGACGGGCGCGGGGGGAAGCGTCGATGCTTTCGCCAGCCAGTAAGCGCGCGCGTCGTCTCTCAGTGGTTGATTGATCTTCTGCTGGTGCAGCAAATACGAGCGGAAATCATAGCGGGTGTCGATAGCCGGCAGCGATTCTCCGGCCAGCAGGGCGTTAAGCTCATCGAAGAAAAGCGTAAAGCTGGAGGCATCCATAATCAGCAGGTCAATATTGACATGGAGGCGGTGGCGATTGTCCGGCAAGAGCGTCAGCTGAAAATCAAACGTTTCGCCGATTTCCACGCGTAAAAGACGGTGGCTCAGGCGCTGGCGCAGAGCGTCCAGATAGGCCTGGCGGCTTTCAGCGTCGTTATGGCGTAAATCATGAACGGTGACGCCGTTCCAGTAAGGTTGCGGTAGCCAGACCTGCTGCCCGTCGGGGCGAAAGGCGATATGCAGCATTGGGTGGCGTTGCAGCAAGGTCGTGATGGCCTGCTCCAGCTGCGACGCCGTCAGACAATGGCCTTCAAACTCCTGATACAGGTGGCAACCCACGCCGCCAAGCGTCTGCCCCGGCATGCGGCCCGTCAGGTAGGCGTGCTGTACTGGCGTCAATGGGAAGGGGGTACTTTCGGTCATGTTCGGCCAGGATGATTCGTCGGGCGGCGTTTCTTCTTCCGCGTTCTCAGGCGACCGGCTGAGCATTAACTGGTTCCATGCCGCCAGCGTGGGGGCGGCATACAGCTCGCGAAGGGTAAGGCGGTAGCCATTTTTACGAAACCAGTGTAACCATCTCATCAATCTTATGGAATCCAGGCCGGCCTGGATCAGGTTGCTCTCTTCATGTAACTGCTGCGGCGTTAAATTCAGTTCCTGTATGAGCCGCTCGCGTAATTGTTGGTAATCAGCCGCGTGGCGGTTGTCCGGTAACAGCGAATCCTGAGATGGTGCGCCAGAAATCATTCTTCCTCCTGATGGCACGTCTTACCGAAAAGCATTGCTCATATGAGAATAATAATTATTAACAATTGGATGCTACCCGAAACGGGTTTATTTATGCCCGTTTCGGGTTGGTAACAGGCGGAAAGAACAGAGGCCCGGATGGGGTATCCGGGCCTCTGTCAGGGAGGAGTTTAGGGGGGCGCGACCCCGGTTACATCACGCGTTTAAAGGTCGAAGGGGTTACGCCAAACTGTTTCTGGAAGGCGGCAGAGAAATGGCTGGCGTTGGCATAGCCCAGATCGGCCGCCACCGTCATGACGGAGGTATTGCCGTTGGCCAGGCGTCTTCTGGCTTCCTGCATTCGTTCAGCCTGAAACAGGCCATAGACGCTGTTGTTGAACAGAACGCGGAAGCCTCGCTTAATTTTGAGAACGCTCAGACCGGACTCTCTGGCCAGCTCCGCGACGCCCGGCGCTTGCGTCAGATCAGCCAGCAGCAGATCCTTCGCCCGCAGCAGTTTCTGGCGTTCTATCGGGTTGAAGTGGCAGGAGAGGCAACTGGCGTCTTCGCGATGTTCATCCAGCACCAGACTGAGCATGACCAGACTTTGCCCCTGCAACCATAGCGTCGACGGCTTTTGTTCATGACTGAAGCCGCCGTGCATCCGCATCAGCGCGTGCCGCAGGGCCTGAGCCGTTAGGTGAGTTTCGGCATTACAACGCTGCTGCTGGCAACAGCAGTGGGAGTCGATCTTATTCTTAATGACCGCGCTAATATCCGGCACCCACAGCGCGAGGGTTTCAGGGCTGAAGGAGAGGGTAATGCTCTCGAATCGGCCACAATAGGAGGCGCTGCCGCGACAGTCTGGCGTATGGGTAATGTAATGGCGATTGCGCGCAAGCTCCCAGTCGGTGTGGCGCCGGAGTCCCTGAATCGCAAAGCGCGATGTGCCTTCCAGGATGCACGAGAAGTTAATCCTGCCCAGATCGTCGTGTAGCTGCAACATCTCAGGCCGCGCAAAATGGCCCCTCCAGAGCAAAATATCCATACCTTCCTGCAACGAACAGCGCAGCAGTTCACACTGAGCAGGAATATTGCCATCGTTTGCAGGTTTCCCGACCACCAACTGGTGAATAGAGATTTCAGATTGCGTTTGCGGTGACTCCGTCATGACCTGGTTATCTCCCTGTGGCTTAGACCAATGCGGGTATAAATAGAACCGAATGGGGTAGATGAGTTATTGATAATGGTTATTATTCACATTAATTCTCAGAACGCCACCCTGAATTGTCGTTTTTGGCGTCCGTAAAAATTCATCAGGAAATTCAGTTACTCCCATGTCATCTCAATCATCCAATACTGAATCGCTGTCCCGATTTCCTCTCTGGCAGGTGATTACACCGGTTCGCAGGAAGGTTATTTTAGCTATGGCGCTGGCGGGGCTGGCGGCATTAACCAGCCTGGGGGCGCTCCTTTTTCTGGCGTGGAGCCTGCGTGACATTCGCGCGACGCCTGACGCTATTCCGGCCTGGCCGCTGGGCGGCGTGATCGGCTGCGTGGTCTTAACTTTTGTTCTGCGCTTACAGGCGTTCAACACCTCTCATTACGCGGCTTTTCATCTGGAGAACATTCTGCGCAGCAGGTTAGCCCGTAAAGCATTGCAGCTTCCGCCTGGCGTGTTACAGCAAATGGGCAGCGGGTCAGTGGCGAAAGTGATGCTGGATGACGTGAAGTCGTTACATATTTTTGTGGCCGACAGCACGCCGCTCTATGCCCGCGCGATCATCATGCCGCTGGCGACAATCGTTATCTTGTTCTGGCTGGACTGGCGGCTGGCAATCGCGACGCTGGGGGTACTGGCGTTTGGATCGGTTGTTCTCGTGCTCGCCCGCCAGCGTTCGGAAGATATGGCTCAGCGTTATCATAAGGCGCGCGAGCAGGTTAGCGCGGCGGTTATTGAGTTCGTGCAGGCCATGCCCGTGGTGAGAACGTTTGATAGCGGCAGCACCAGTTTTTTGCGCTATCAACGCGCCCTTGAAGAGTGGGTCGATGTGCTCAAAACCTGGTATCGCAAAGCCGGTTTTTCAGCGCGTTTTTCCTTCTCGATTCTGAATCCTCTCCCGACCCTGTTTGTCCTGATCTGGTCGGGATACGGCCTGTTGCACTATGGCAGTTTCGATTTTATCGCGTGGGTGGCCGTTTTACTGCTGGGCAGCGGAATGGCCGAAGCCGTAATGCCAATGATGATGCTCAATAACCTGGTCGCGCAAACGCGTTTAAGCATTCAGCGTATTTATCAGGTTCTCGCGATGCCGGAGTTATCGCTGCCGCAGTCTGACCAGCAGCCGCAAGAGGCGAGCATTACCTTTGAGCAGGTGAGCTTTCATTATCCGCAAGCGCGTACTGGCGCCGCGTTGCAGGAGGTGAGCTTTCATGTGCCTGCCGGGCAAATTGTGGCGCTGGTCGGGCCAAGCGGCGCCGGAAAAAGCACCGTGGCGCGCTTGCTGCTGCGTTACGCCGACCCGGACAAAGGCCATATCCGTATTGGCGGCGTGGATCTGCGTGATATGCAGACGGACACCCTGATGAAGCAACTCTCGTTTGTGTTTCAGGACAACTTCCTTTTTGCCGACACGATAGCCAATAACATTCGTCTGGGCGCGCCGGATACGCCGCTGGAGGCGGTAATAGCGGCGGCCAGAGTGGCGCAGGCCCATGATTTTATTAGCGCTCTGCCAGAAGGTTACAACACACGAGTCGGGGAACGTGGGGTATTTCTCTCCGGCGGCCAGCGGCAGCGCATTACTATCGCCCGGGCGCTTTTGCAGGATCGCCCCATCCTGGTGCTCGATGAGGCGACGGCGTTTGCTGACCCGGAAAACGAAGCGGCGCTTATCAAGGCGCTCGCGGCGGCCATGCGTGGCCGGACGGTCATCATGGTCGCGCATCGTCTCTCAATGGTGACTCAGGCCGATGTGATATTGCTGTTTTCCGGCGGACAGCTCAGGGAAATGGGGAACCATACGCAACTGTTGGCGCAGGGCGGCCTGTATCAACGGCTCTGGCAACACTATCAGCAGGCGCAGCATTGGGTGCCGGGTGGAAAACAGGAAGAGGTGGTGGAAAATGAAAGACAATAATCCTGCGGATAACCTGGCCTGGCGCGTCATCTGGCGCCAGCTTATCTCCAGCGTTGGCAGTCAGGCCAGGATGCTGCGACGCAGTATGCAGGCGCTGTTGCTGGCGGCATTCATGCAGGGGATCGCCTTTGCCTGTCTTTATCCGATCATTGATGCGCTGTTACGGGGAGACGCGCCGCAACTTCTTAACTGGGCTATGGCCTTCAGCGTCGCAGCAATTGTGACGCTGGTGCTACGCTGGTATGGCCTGGGCTTTGAATACCGTGGTCATCTGGCGCAGGCCACCCATGAGTTGCGCCTGCGACTTGGCGAGCAGTTACGCCGCGTGCCGCTGGAGAAGCTCCAGCGCGGCAGGGCGGGTGAAATGAACGCCTTGCTGCTGGGCAGCGTGGATGAAAACCTCAATTATGTTATTGCGATAGCCAATATTTTGCTGCTCACCATTGTCACGCCGCTGACGGCGTCGCTGGCGACATTGTGGATAGACTGGCGGCTGGGGCTGGTGATGTTGCTGATCTTCCCTCTGCTGGTGCCGTTTTATTACTGGCGCCGCCCGGCGATGCGGCGACAAATGCAGACGCTGGGGGAAGCGCACCAGCGTCTGAGCGGCGATATCGTTGAATTTGCTCAGGGGATGATGGTATTGCGCACCTGCGGCAGCGATGCCGATAAAAGCCGGGCGCTGCTGGCGCATTTCAATGCGCTGGAAAACTTACAGACCCGCACTCACCGTCAGGGCGCTGGCGCGACGATGCTGATCACCAGCGTCGTGGAGTTGGGCCTACAGGTGGTGGTGTTATCCGGGATCGTCTGGGTAGTGACGGGCACTCTGAACCTCGCCTTTTTGATTGCCGCCGTCGCGATGATTATGCGCTTCGCAGAACCGATGGCGATGTTTATCAGCTACACCTCGGTTGTGGAACTGATCGCCAGCGCCCTGCAACGGATTGAGCGGTTTATGGCGATAGCACCGCTTCCCGTCGCAGAGCAAAGCGAGATGCCGGAACGTTACGATATCCGCTTTGACAACGTCAGCTATCGCTACGAAGAAGGCGACGGCCACGCGCTTAATCATGTTTCTTTGACGTTCCCGGCAGCCAGTATGAGCGCGCTGGTGGGTGCCTCCGGCGCAGGCAAAACTACGGTCACCAAACTGTTAATGCGCTATGCCGATCCGCAGCAAGGGCAGATTTCTATTGGCGGCGTCGATATTCGCCGCCTGACGCCGGAACAGCTCAATAGCCTGATTTCTGTTGTTTTCCAGGATGTCTGGCTGTTTGATGACACGCTGCTGGCGAATATCCGTATCGCGCGCCCACAGGCGACGCGGCAGGAGGTAGAAGAGGCCGCCCGCGCGGCGCAGTGCCTTGAGTTTATTTCCCGTCTTCCGCAAGGCTGGCTGACGCCAATGGGAGAGATGGGCGGCCAGCTATCGGGCGGCGAGCGCCAGCGGATTTCCATTGCCAGAGCGTTATTGAAAAACGCGCCGGTCGTCATTCTCGATGAACCGACTGCCGCGCTGGATATTGAAAGCGAGCTGGCGGTGCAAAAAGCGATCGATAACCTGGTTCACAACCGGACGGTGATTATCATCGCTCACCGTTTATCCACCATCGCCGGGGCCGTAAACATTCTGGTGATGGAAGAGGGACAGGTGGTTGAGCAGGGTACTCATGCGCAATTGCTCTCACATCATGGACGTTATCAGGCGCTGTGGCAGGCGCAAATGGCCGCGCGCGTGTGGCGCGACGACGGGGTTTCCGCGTCTGGAGAGTGGGTGCATGAGTGATGTTCAGTCGAATGTGAAACCGCTGACGTTGACGACCGGGCGGGTGATTTTTGCTATTGCCGGCGTCTATGTGACGCAGAGTCTGGTATCGGCGCTGTCTATGCAGTCCTTACCCGCGCTGGTGCGCGCTGCTGGCGGTTCGCTGGCGCTTGCCGGTGCGACAACCCTGTTTATGCTGCCCTGGGCGCTGAAGTTTATTTGGGCGCCGTGGATCGAGCGCTGGCGGCTTCCGCCCGGTAGCCAGGAACGCCGTTCCCGCATGTTAATCCTGCGTGGTCAGGTCGCGCTAGCGGCGATCCTGACTATTGCCGCAGCGATTGGCTGGTTTGGGCGAGAAGGGGGATTCCCCGATACGCAAATCGTCGCGTTATTTGTTCTGTTTATGGTGGCAGGCACGGTCGCCTCCACCATTGATATCGCCAGCGACGGCTTTTGCGTCGATCAACTGACCCGCACGGGTTACGGCTGGGGAAACAGCGTGCAGGTCGGCGGCAGCTATCTGGGAATGATGTGCGGCGGCGGGGTGTTCCTGATGCTGTCGGCGGCATCCGGCTGGCCTGTCGCCATGCTGATGATGGCGGTGCTGATTATGGCGCTGTCACTCCCCCTGTGGCGCATTACGGAGCCGACGCGAACAGCGACTATCCCGCATGTTCCGGCGTTAGGTTATGCGCTAAGGAGGAAGCAGGCGCGCCTGGGCTTACTGCTGGTATTGATGCTGAATTCAGGCATGCGGTTTGTGCTGCCTCTTCTGGCACCGCTGTTGTTGGATCATGGGTTGAGCATGTCCGCATTGGGCGCGCTGTTCAGCGGCGGCAATATTGCAGCGGGCATAGCAGATGAAATACACCTCACCCGGCAGAGCGCTGTTGACGGCTTATGGCGTCCAGGGGATCGCGCTGCTGGCGGTGGTGATGACGCTCATGATGGCGCCGGGTCATCTGCTGCTGCCGATTCTCCAGTGTCTGGTCATTGTCCAGTCCATTTCGCTGGCCTGCGCGCTGGTCTGTCTTTACGCCACGCTGATGTCGCTTTCATCGCCTTTGCAGGCCGGTGTCGACTTCACCCTCTTTCAATGTACTGACGCGGCAATCGCCATTCTGGCAGGCGTTATCGGTGGCGTTGTTGCTCAACATTTTGGCTATGCGGCCTGCTTCCTGTTTGCCGGGGCATTCACGTTGCTGGCGGCGTGGGTTGCTTATATCCGGCTGCATTCGGCAAGAGAACTGATGACAAGCGCAATTGATTGATCCGGGAATAACACAGAGAGGTAAGGGATGAAAATCAGTGAATTTCTACATCTGGCGTTACCAGAGGAACAATGGCTACCGACGATTTCTGGCGTTTTACGCCAGTTCGCAGAAGAAGAGTGTTATGTCTATGAGCGTCAACCCTGTTGGTATTTAGGCAAAGGGTGCCAGGCACGGCTGCACATTAATGCCGACGGAACGCAGGCGACATTTATTGATGATGCCGGGGAGCAAAAATGGGCGGTGGATTCCATTTCCGACTGCGCGCGTCGTTTTATGGCGCATCCTCAGGTGAAAGGACGTCGGGTATATGGACAGGTTGGGTTCAACTTTGCGGCGCATGCGCGGGGGATTGCCTTTAACGCCGGGGAGTGGCCGCTGCTGACGTTAACCGTTCCCCGTGAAGAACTTATTTTTGAAAAGGGAAATGTCACCGTTTATGCGGACTCCGCCGACGGGTGCCGACGTTTGTGCGAGTGGGTAAAAGAGGCCGGTACAACGACGCAGAACGCACCACTGGCGGTGGATACCGCCCTCAATGGTGAGGCATATAAACAACAGGTTGCGCGCGCCGTTGCGGAGATCCGCCGTGGCGAGTATGTCAAAGTGATTGTCTCGCGCGCCATTCCCCTGCCATCGCGGATTGATATGCCCGCCACGCTGTTATACGGGCGGCAGGCAAACACACCTGTGCGCTCGTTTATGTTCCGTCAGGAAGGACGCGAAGCGCTGGGCTTTAGCCCGGAACTGGTGATGTCAGTGACGGGCAATAAAGTGGTCACTGAACCGCTTGCGGGCACCCGCGATCGCATGGGAAACCCGGAGCATAATAAGGCGAAAGAGGCAGAACTGCTGCACGACAGTAAAGAGGTGCTTGAGCATATCCTTTCTGTCAAAGAAGCTATTGCTGAACTGGAGGCCGTTTGCCAGCCGGGCAGCGTGGTGGTTGAAGATTTAATGTCGGTTCGCCAGCGCGGCAGCGTTCAGCATCTGGGGTCTGGCGTGAGCGGTCAGCTTGCGGAAAACAAGGATGCCTGGGATGCGTTTACCGTGCTGTTTCCGTCGATTACCGCCTCAGGTATCCCTAAAAATGCTGCTCTGAACGCGATTATGCAAATTGAGAAGACGCCGCGAGAGCTTTATTCCGGCGCAATCCTGCTGCTGGACGATACGCGCTTTGATGCGGCGCTAGTTCTGCGTTCCGTATTTCAGGATAGCCAGCGCTGCTGGATACAGGCGGGGGCGGGAATCATCGCGCAATCTACGCCGGAACGCGAACTGACAGAAACCCGGGAGAAATTAGCGAGCATTGCGCCCTATTTAATGGTGTAGGAGTAACTGTTTTCTAACCTCACAACCAGACTGTC
>OKER01000336.1_pt1 | contig 11533 bp, 8 predicted proteins | sample 1610031 | NCBI WGS metagenome assembly OKER01 (sample SAMN04436611, study PRJEB24849) | human gut metagenome | biome: human gut; feature: NICU; material: stool | host: Homo sapiens | place: USA: Saint Louis, MO | collected 2009-12-31
CAGGAATTGCTGAAATAAAGCGTTCCAATTTAGCTGATACTTTTCAAGTTGTTCCTAGTCAGATTAATTATGTCATTAAGACACGGTTTACTGAAAGCCGTGGTTATGTGGTTGAGAGTAAACGAGGTGGTGGAGGTTACATCCGCATTGCTAAGGTTCATTTTTCTGATCAACACCAATTATTTGGAAATATGTTATCAACGATTGGCGAGCGTATCAGTGAACAAGTCTTTGATGATTTGATTCAATTATTATTCGATGAAGAGATAATTACAGAACGTGAAGGAAATTTGATTCTGGCGACATCAGGTGATGACGTCTTAGGAGAGCAAGCCTCTGTTATTAGAGCTCGTATGCTCCGTAAATTATTACAACGATTAGATAGAAAAGGATTCCATTTATGAGTCATTATTCCATAAAATTACAAGAAGTATTCAGATTGGCGCAATTTCAAGCAGCACGCTATGAAAGTCACTATTTAGAAAGCTGGCATCTTCTTTTAGCAATGGTTTTAGTTCATGATTCAGTAGCTGGTTTGACATTTGCTGAATATGAGTCTGAAGTTGCAATTGAAGAGTACGAAGCAGCAACAATTTTAGCTTTAGGTAGAGCACCGAAAGAAGAGATTACCGATTATCAATTTTTAGAGCAATCATCGGCTTTGAAAAAGATCTTAAAGTTAGCAGAAAATATTAGTATCGTAGTAGGAGCTGAAGATGTGGGTACTGAACATGTCTTGCTTGCTATGTTGGTTAATAAAGATTTATTAGCCACACGTATCTTAGAATTAGTTGGTTTTAGAGGTCAAGACGATGGTGAATCAGTTCGTATGGTTGATTTACGTAAGGCTCTAGAACGTCATGCCGGTTTTACAAAAGATGATATCAAAGCAATTTATGAATTACGTAATCCTAAAAAAGCAAAGTCGGGTGCTTCTTTTTCTGATATGATGAAACCACCGAGTACTGCTGGTGATTTAGCTGATTTCACACGTGATTTATCACAGATGGCGGTTGATGGGGAAATTGAACCTGTTATTGGGCGTGATACAGAAATTTCACGTATGGTCCAAGTCTTAAGTCGTAAAACAAAGAATAATCCTGTCTTAGTTGGAGATGCGGGTGTCGGTAAAACAGCTTTGGCGTACGGTCTAGCACAACGTATTGCTAATGGAAATATTCCTTATGAGCTTAGAGATATGCGTGTTCTAGAGTTAGATATGATGAGCGTTGTTGCTGGAACTCGTTTTCGTGGTGATTTTGAGGAACGTATGAATCAAATCATTGCAGATATTGAAGAAGACGGTCATATTATTCTTTTCATTGATGAACTGCATACTATTATGGGTTCTGGCTCTGGTATTGATAGCACACTTGATGCTGCTAATATTTTAAAACCAGCTTTGGCCCGAGGCACTTTACGCACTGTTGGAGCAACAACTCAAGAGGAATATCAAAAGCATATTGAAAAAGATGCTGCTTTATCTCGTCGCTTTGCAAAAGTTTTAGTAGAAGAACCAAATCTTGAAGACGCTTATGAAATTCTACTTGGATTGAAGCCAGCGTATGAAGCCTTTCATAATGTTACTATTTCAGATGAAGCAGTTATGACTGCTGTAAAAGTGGCTCATCGTTATTTGACAAGTAAGAATTTACCAGACTCAGCTATAGACTTACTTGATGAAGCTTCTGCCACTGTGCAAATGATGATTAAGAAAAATGCTCCTTCGCTTTTAACAGAAGTTGACCAAGCTATTTTAGATGATGATATGAAATCTGCTTCTAAAGCTCTAAAAGCAAGCCATAAGGATAAAAAGCGTAAGCCTATTGCCGTAACCGAAGATCATATTATGGCAACTCTCAGCCGTCTATCTGGTATTCCTGTTGAAAAATTGACACAAGCTGATAGTAAAAAATACCTCAATTTAGAAAAAGAATTGCATAAACGTGTTATCGGTCAAGATGATGCAGTTACCGCCATTAGTCGTGCTATCCGTCGCAATCAATCTGGCATTCGTACTGGTAAGCGTCCTATTGGTTCCTTTATGTTCTTGGGACCAACTGGTGTTGGTAAGACAGAGTTAGCAAAAGCCTTGGCAGAAGTGTTGTTTGATGATGAATCAGCCCTAATTCGTTTTGATATGTCGGAATATATGGAAAAATTCGCAGCTTCTCGCCTGAATGGGGCACCTCCAGGTTATGTTGGTTATGATGAAGGAGGAGAGCTGACTGAAAAAGTACGCAATAAACCATATTCAGTTTTACTTTTTGATGAAGTTGAAAAAGCTCATCCAGATATTTTTAATGTATTATTACAAGTGCTTGATGATGGCGTTTTAACAGATAGTCGAGGACGAAAAGTTGATTTTTCAAATACTATAATCATTATGACTTCTAATTTAGGAGCAACTGCATTACGTGACGATAAAACAGTTGGTTTTGGAGCTAAGGATATCAGCCATGATTATACTGCTATGCAAAAACGTATTATGGAGGAGCTTAAAAAAGCTTATCGACCAGAATTTATCAATCGTATTGATGAGAAAGTTGTATTCCATAGTCTCAGTCAAGATAATATGCGTGAAGTTGTGAAAATTATGGTTAAACCTTTAATTTTAGCGCTTAAAGATAAAGGTATGGATCTGAAATTCCAGCCTTCAGCCTTGAAACACTTGGCAGAGGATGGCTATGATATAGAAATGGGTGCTCGTCCACTGCGTAGAACTATTCAAACGCAAGTAGAGGATCATTTATCAGAACTACTATTGGCAAATCAAGTGAAAGAGGGGCAAGTAATTAAGATTGGCGTATCCAAAGGCAAATTGAAATTTGATATTGCAAAATCATAAAACATTCCAGTACCGATGGGTACTGGAATTTTAATATAAAAAGAAAATGTCCAAAATATTTTGGACATTTTCTTATAGATTTATGAAAAGTAAAAGGATCTATATCTAACAATTGCACTTGTAGATATAGGTACGACTGAAAGTCGTTGAAAAATTTTAGGATAAATATATTATAATATCCTAATCTTTTGCTAACTTAAAATAAATCTAAAGATTACCTTAAGATTTCAATCGCTTTTGTAACCATACAATGTCATGCCATTGTTCAAATTTAAATCCGATTTTTGGGAAATGTGCGACTTGATTAAATCCTCTTTTTTTGTGGAATGCAATACTTATATCATTTGGTAAACTGATACAAGCGAGTAGATTAACATACCCTTGGCTAACTAATTCTTTCTCCAATGTATCATATAGTTGGCTACTAATTTTTTTGCTACGTGCATCTTTATCAAGGTAAATAGAAAGCTCGCAAGTCCAGTCATAGGCAGCTCTAGCGTAGTAAGTTGAAGCATATGCATAACCTAATATTTTCCCATTTTCTTCAGCAACTAAATATGGGAAAGATTTGCTGATATTTTTGATACGATTGGTGAATTCCGATATACTAGGAATATCGTATTCAAACGTTATTGTAGTGTCAGTAACGTAGGGAGCATAGATAGCAAGTAATTCTTTAGCATCTGAGGGTAGGACAGGTCTTATAATCATAGATATCACCTAATTATAGTAAATCAAGTTTTTGCAATTCGGAATCAATAGTGTCAAGGACGTGTTGAAGATCCTCTGGATTTTTGACGAAATCAAGTTTGTTACCATCGATCCGAATTTTAGGTGAAACGTCGTAATTTTCATACCATTCTGGATATTTAGAATGGACTTGTTTGTAGTAGTCGTATAATTCTGGGTTAGAATCAACTTGCTCAAAGCTGCGTCCTCGTTTGTCAATACGTTCTAACATTTTATCAAATGAAACATCAATGTAGACTAGCAAATCAGGTCTCTTCTTAGGCATACCTTCTAATTCTTCCAACATATTTGCAAGAAGTTCTTTATAGATATCTAGCTCTGTTTTAGTCACATTTCCATTCTTATAATTTAGAGTGAGGAATAGTTCATCTTCAAAAATAGAACGATCCAAAACATTGTTGTTAGCCTTATAGGCGTCTTTTATAGATTGGAATCGTTTATTTAAAAAGAATATTTGTAGTAAAAAAGCATATTTTTGGGGATCTTGATAGTAAAGATCTAAAACTGGGTTATTATCAACCGCCTCATAGAAAACATCTGTCCCTAGGTGTTGTCCTAGAGCAGCTGCAAGGGAGCTTTTACCTGCTCCAATGGTTCCAGCTAAAACAATCAACATAATTCTCCTTAATTCTGTTATGCTAAAATAATTTGTTATACTTTTGAGTTTTCATTACACAATGATTTATGCTAAATTTGTACAGAGATAGGAAAAAACAGTCAAAGGACTGTTTTTGATTTAGCGTAAACCTGCAAAAAGTTCTTGAACTTCTGCTAGTGTTTCTGCACGTGAAACAGCTCCTCTAATTTTTGCTGCGCCTGATTTTCCACGCAGATAATGAGGTGCTAACCCTCGAAATTCACGAACGGCAATAGTTTCACCTTTTAAATTAACTAGTCGAGTGAGATGATCCTCGGCAACATCTAACATCTTCTCAAATGGTAGGTCAGGAAGGATTTCGCCTGTTTCAAAGAAATGATTAATTTGTGTAAAGATGTAAGGATTGCTACGAGCACCACGTCCAACCATTATAGCGTCAGCTCCAATCTCTTCAATCATAAATTTGGCATCGTGAACAGTACGAATGTCACCATTGGCAATAAAAGGAATACTAGTAACAGCTTTAGCGACCTTGCCAAGTGTTTCATGGTCACACGTGCCAGTATACATTTGTTCACGCGTTCGACCGTGCATAGCAAGTGCAGATACACCAGCAGATTCGGCAGCGAGTGCATTTTCTACAGCATTAGATGAGTCAGACCATCCTGTACGCATTTTTACTGTTAATGGAATGTCAAGTACAGACGTTACCTCTTTAACAATATGATAAATTTTTTCAGGGTCACGTAGCCATTTAGCTCCAGCTTCGTTTTTAACAACTTTGTTAACTGGACATCCCATATTGATGTCTACGATATCTGCTTTCGTATTACTTTGGATAAAGTCAGCTGCACGTTTTAAGCCTTCTGCATCGCCACCAAATAGTTGAATTGACATAGGATGTTCATTTTCATCGATATGGAGCATATGTAAGGTCTTTTCGTTGTTATAAAGTAACCCTTTCTCAGAAATCATTTCCATAACAACGAGACCAGCACCAAATTCTTTAGCGATAGTACGAAAAGCAGAATTAGTAATACCTGCCATCGGTGCTAGTACGGTACGATGAGGAATTTCAACCTTCCCAATCATAAATGAACTATTTAATTGAGTCATTAATTATCTTCTCCAAATCTTCTTCTGTGAAATAGTAAGTCTGGTTGCAAAATTGACAAGTAATTTCAACACCTTTATCTTCATCCTTCATGGCTTGCAATTCTTTAGTTCCTAAAGTCAATAGAGCGGCTTCAAAACGTTCTTTTGAACAGTCACAGTAGAAGGCTAAAGAGTCTTCCGATAAGCGCTTGTAGTCGTCTTCTCCGTAAATAGCTGAAAGGAGAGATTCTATATGATTTTCAGACTCTAGCAGACTTGAAATAGAAGGCATCTCCTGAATGCGTTTTTCATAGCGAGAAATTTCTTCGTCAGAAGCACCTGGGAGCACCTGAAGCATGAATCCACCTGCAACTTTAACCTTATCCTCGTCATCTAAGAGGACATTTAAACCGACGGCAGAAGGTGTTTGCTCACTTTCGGTTAAATAATAAGCAAAATCTTCTCCAATTTCTCCTGTAATTAGTGGAGTTGTTGAAGTGTAAGGTTGCCCAGTTCCGTAATCGGTAATAACGACAAAGTGTCCATTCCCCATGAAAGGTCCAACTAAGACCTCTCCAGTAGCTGTTTTCTTGATATCAACACCCGTATTTTGGATGTAACCTTTAACATTTCCTTTAGTATCAGCTACAGAAATAATATGACCAAAAGAGCTATCTCCAATAACCTTGACAGTTACTTTACTATTTCCTTTTTGATTTGCTGCTAAAATTTGATTTGCAATTAATGTTCTCCCAAGAGCTACAGTAGAACTTGAAAGTGTCTGATGTTTTTCTTGAGCTGTTCTTACAGTTTCTGTACAATCAAGGACATAAGCCCGGAAAGAACCGGAAGTTGAAATTGATTTTATAATTTTATCCATAAGTCATATTATAGCATAAAAGGCTTATTTTGCATTGGAGATAGTCAGGAAAATATAGATGAAAACGGTATAAATTAATGATATAAAAACGATACGGTGTTTTACAGTATCGTTTTTATTTAGTGGATATGATAGTAAGTTAAGACTCATCAACTTTTTCTTGGGTAGATTTACCTTCGTTGAGTAAGGCTTCAACTATTTTTTTATCACGAATTTTGACAGAATCATTGATTGTTTCAGCCGATTTAATAACAGCAGATTCTAATTGGGCACGTTCTTTACGTCCTTTGTCTATGGCAGCGATAATACCATTATTTTGAGCCACTAAGCTTTCAGCTAATGCAGTGACAGATTTAATAGAAACAGTGGGGCTTTGTGCGGTCTTCTCTAACATCGGAATCGCTTCTTTACTAGTTTCAGCCAGCATCTGCAATGCTGCATTATTAGCGTTGACAATAGCATCAGCAGTGACACCGGATTTGACAGATTGTTGCATCATGCCTAACTGAGCGATTGAGAGTTTCATTGTTGGAATGGTATTTCGACGTAACATGCCAAGTTTTTGACGCATATCTGACGATACTTTGACCAAGTTTCGCATCTGTGGTGTTGTTGCCCATGCAACGTAGAGACGGCTGACATATTCAGTATGTTGCTGTTCGAAGGTATTGATAACTTCAGTCATTCGAGCTAATTGGTTACTTTTAATTTGATACTCGGACGTTTGGCTATCTAATGCTAGAATTTCTTGTTGTAAGTGGCTTGCACGATTGGCAGCCTCGGCTTGACTCGATTCAATAAAAGTATCTTCTTGTTTGACAACATTCGCTGCCATCATATCCATTTTTTGCTCGATGTTTTGTGAGTCAAAATAAAATTCCTGTAGCGAGGTCTTGCTTTGTTTGAATAATTTTTGAATCAAGTTTGGTTTTTTCTCTAATTCTGCCGGAGTAGCATCTTTATATTTGGCAATAAATCCATTTAGTTCGCGATTAGCATTTTTTAGTAAATCATCAACTTGAGGAATTTGAATTTTTTTCTGCTCAGACAAGATATGATTAACAGTGGTATTAACGCCTTCTACTGCGGATTGTCCAAAATCAAGGAGCGCATTTTGGTCACCGACAAAAGTATCTACCAAAGCTGGTGTTTTTTCAGAGATAGCAGACTTTTGTGCTGGTGTTAGTTTTTCAAAAAAGGCAATTTGCCCAGTTTGGCTTGTTGTCTGGTTGGAAATAATTTCTGTTGTTTTATCTGTTTTAGTGATAGCATTGTCTGCAATTTGGTCAATATCAAAATTAAAGGTATCGCTCATTTATTGTTCCTTTCGTCTTGCATCATTCTTAGGCTAACGTCAAAATCTTTCATATCACTTTCATTCAATTGGCGCAGCGTTTCATCTAAATCTAAATTAAATTTTTTAATTGCTTGTAATGCTTGTTCTAGGCGTTCCTTAGCATTGTTAAAATTTTTAGGAGATTGTTTGATTCTGATGTAGCCAGCCAGAACATCTGTAAAACGTTTCATATTGGCTTGATGAATTGCTGCTAATTCAGCTTTGTTATCTGCCTTTTCAATCTTTTTTAAGATAGCATAGTGGTCATCTTGAATATTGTGATAGAACGGTTTTAATTCCGGAGCAATGCGTATCATTTCATCTTCCTGATCAGAAATAGGTTCTAGTTCTGGAGAGGCATGTAGCTTTATTAGTTGTTCGTTAATCTCATTACTAAATGTATTTGCTTTTTTGGTGATACGTTTATAGATATTAGGCTCAATGGCTTTTTGTAGTTGGTTTGCTTCATTACGAATTAGGTCCAATTGAGGTAATATTTGATTTGCTAATTTTATATATTCCTTAGAAAGATTGTCTTTTTTTAAAATTTCCAAGTGTCTAATGTCTTGGTCAGTCTCTTTAATATTGGATTTTAAAGCTTCAATACGTTGGTTTGATGTAAAACGTTTAAGACGCTTTTTATCATAAACGTAATAGGCACAATAACCACCACCAATAATTAACAGAGTAGCAATCACCTCACTCCAAAAGTCTGAAATCAGGGAAGCAAGAACAACAATACCAAGTAATGTTATTAGATTATGAGAATTTTTGGAATAGCGTTTTTTAACCATAATAATATTTAACCTAACTTTCTGTAGTTGTTAATATTTTATCTTAAATGAACTAGTGATGACAAGGGATAACTTTATTTTAACCAAAAATTCCTTAAGCTTAGCCTAAGGAACTCTTTTTAGTTATAATTCTGGGAACAGTTTAGCCAAAATTCGAGGTGTAATAGATTGACCAGGCCCCTCTTGACAGTAGGTGTGCATATACATCAATGGGTTAAAGTTTAGTTCAATGCAAGTAGCATTTTTCTTATCTTTTGAGTATGCTTGAGTGGCATTAGGAATAATTAAATCAACTCCACAAACCCAAGCCCCCATAGCCTCTGCCATCTCAGCTGCTAGTTGTTTATATGTAGGATCCATTGTATTTGTTACATCTATAGAGTCACCGCCAGTGGAAATATTAGAATTACGGCGAAGTTCTATTTTTGTTCCTTCTGGAGGGATACTGTTAACAGTGTATCCTTGTTGTTCCAACATTAACTGTTCTACTTCTCCGAGCTCAATAACCTCTAGAGGAGAGCGATGATCATAGCCTCTGAGAGGGTTTTGGTTTTTAAGTTTAACTAGCTGACTAATAGTATGAATACCATCTCCAACGACATTAGCTGCTACCCTAAGCAATACAGCAATACAGTCCCCCTCAAGGACGAAGAAACGGTATTCGGTACCCTCAATATATTCTTCCACAAGAATAGCACTATCTTCGGCAAAAGCGATGTCAATTGCTTTTTCATAAGAAGCTAAGTTAGCTGATGTTTTAAAAATAGAAATGCCTAAACCAAAGTTTGTTGATTTTGGCTTAACGACGATTGGTTTATCTTGGATTTGTGAAAAATAGTTAAGTGCCTCTTTACGGTCAGTAAATTCATCTCCAAAAGGAGTTGGGAAATGCTTTTCATCTAGGATTTTTTTTGTAACAACTTTGTTAGCCATAGCGAGCGGTACAATATAGTTATCTTTTGAGGTCATATTACCATTTTTAACGTACTCAATATGACTATTGTGCCATAATTTTAGGAATTGATCTTGTTCATCCAGCACTTCGAAGTTGACTCCTTTTTGGATAACGTCAAATAGTAGCAATTGGGTAGAAAGTTCCATCGTTTCATATCCCTTTAAGGCGTAGGGAGCTTCCCAAGCATAATCGTGATAAATTTGTCCTTGTCTTTGTCCAAATGTTTCTAAGGAAAGTCCTTCAATCATTTCTAAAAGTTGACCAGCTACCGTTAATTCAGGTGACTGAATTTGCCTTTTTACAGATTCCAATAGGTCTTGATAGTGAGGTGGTAAGTTAAAATGTTGGATAACAGATTGCATAGCATCCACTAAGTCAGAAACTGGTGCTTGATTAGGTAATTTTTCTAATGGATGACTGAGTGCTATAAGGTCATTTAATCTATTGGCTTCCTTGATATCTTGGTCAATATGACTACTAGAATCTATCCACAAAAGCGCCAATAAGAAAAGGTGAACAGTATCAACAGTTTCCTGCGTTATACCGATTGGACTAAATGGGTTGAGATCAAAAGTGCGAAATTCTAAATATGTAATTCCTTTTTCTAAATAATTACGACAGGCCTTACTACCACGGAGACGAACAGGTGAATAAAATTCTTTCTCAGCAATCAATTGCCCACTTTTTACAGCATTTTCTAGATCGTTGACATAATCCTTCAAGCTAGTATAAGAAATACGAATATCTTTATGATTCACATAACCTAAGTGACTATTTCTAAGTGACCGAACAGGGTTATTCAGTTTCTGATTTAAAAAGTCTTCTTCAGCTACCGGGCTCGCTCCATATAGATAAGTTAGTAACCAACGGTAACGTAAAAAATTTTGAGACAATTTCATGTAAAGCTGGTTCTGAAAATCAATAGCATTGTCTGCTTGACTCAATTCAAAGAGAGAAGTTAATAACTCTTGACCTAAACCGAGATTATAGTGAATTCCAGAGATGGATTGTATTAGTTTTCCATAAGTTTTCTCCAAATATTTGCGATAATCATATTCAAAAGCATCCTCTAATTGGGCAATCTGTATGTCTTCTTCCCTCACTTTGGGTGGCATAGAAAGCGGCCATAAGTATTCATCGTGGTTGATAGAGCGTCCAGCAACATCACTTATAGCTTTCAAAAATCGAATGGCTTCTTGGCTATCCTTTGCAATAGGTGTAATGAGTTCTAATTGAGGTTCACTATAATCCGTTTGGATATAAGGATGATAGTTACGACTCCCTAATGTTTTGGGATGGGGTGTTTGAGCAACCCTTTGAGTGGGTTGGTGAATGCGAAGGCTTTCTCTCTCTAAGCCAAATGTAGCTTGTAGAATCGGTAGATGAGAGTGGCTTCTTTGTAACAGTTGATCGATAATCACGACAACATTCCTCCTAGTAACAGATGATACTAGTTTATCAAAAAAATAATAAAAACTAAGTTTTACGGCACAGAAAACTAAAATAATCTTATACCGGTGTCATAAAAAATAAAAGATTGAACTTTTGAGTCCAATCTTATTAATCTATAAGTTAAAAAGAGTTTTAGAGTTAATGAGTTTCAATTTTTTTAAGATAACGATAGACGCTTGGTTCGGAGATGTTGAGAACTTCAGCGACCTTTGAAACGGCACCTTTTAATTGGAATACACCTTTTTCGTGAAGTTTAGAAACAATTTCTACCTTAACTTCTTGACTTAAATGAATATTCTGATTTAAAAGACTAGGATCAACAATCTCACTAATAATATCCTGAATATTGCCTGATAGAACTTCTACAGGTTCCTCCTGTTGAGGGAGAGAAATTTTTTGAGGGGACTTAGGTAGTATTTTGTTAACATTTAAATTAACTAAGTCCAGAATATCCAAAGCAATATTTTGGTATGCAGAAATATCAAGGTTGATACATAACATCCCTTCAAGTTCATTTTGAGCATTCTTGATGAAGAAAGTAGATCCACGAACTTCTTTATTGAGAGGGCTGACAATCGCCTTATAGTTAGTAACAAAATCTTTTTCCTTATAAACTTTATTCTTGATTAAATCAAGGGCGAAAGTCGTTAGAGGTGAACTTATGGTTCGTCCACTAATGTGACTATTAACCAACTCACCAATATAGATATCATTTTCATCTACTACATGCAAAACAATTTCGTAATTATCACCTAAAACATTATGGAGAAACGTTATTATCGTCTTCCAATAGTCTAATTTTTCTTTATCCATATCGTAGTTCCT
>OKER01000346.1_pt1 | contig 11379 bp, 8 predicted proteins | sample 1610031 | NCBI WGS metagenome assembly OKER01 (sample SAMN04436611, study PRJEB24849) | human gut metagenome | biome: human gut; feature: NICU; material: stool | host: Homo sapiens | place: USA: Saint Louis, MO | collected 2009-12-31
TATTATAATCATGAGAAATAAGTCCTAAATCATAAACATGCATTCTTACTCCCTGCATCAATAACTCATTTATATATCCCTGTTTATCCCCCTGAGAGTCCCACCACTCCTCTGATGCAAAAACATTCTCCATAAATGAAAGGGTATGATTTGTAAGTTTGTCACCTAAGAGATGTCTGGAGCATTTCTTAATAGATGCAATAAACTTTTGAATTACGTTATTATCTTCTGGTAACCATGAAAAAATCACGTAACCATTACCATCTAAAGCTAAAACATTTGTGATTATATATTCAGGTCTCGCGTCTTCTTTTGTTATTTCTTGAATTTCGTTACCTAGAATATCAACAATTGGGGCATAAATGCCACATGCCATTACTTTTGGGGGTTCCTCAAGTTTTATAATTAAATGCTTTAATGCACTAAATGTATTATCTTTGATTGACGACTCAATTTCATCCTTAATATAACTCAAATCCTTTAAACTTAATCTTGTACCTTCAATATTCTCATTCACTTGTCTTGCCCATGCCAACTGAGCCTGGAAGTCCCATCCTCTATCGAATATCCTGCTTGCCTCTACAACTTTTAGATTTGCCTCTTTAACATAGAATTCTCTCATCAAAGGCCTGTAAGCAAGCATAGTGCATTGCTTGTTATTTGCTATAAACTCTTCATCCTCAATGCAGGAAAAAAGCATTTTATCATGATAAGAACAGAATCCTGTGAAAGTTGATGCTTTGTTAATTCCTATTTTATCAAAACTAAGCACACCATTATGCCTTTCAAATGCATCAAAACCTTTACTTGTTCCTAATACATGACCATTCTTTGCGATTTCCTTTAGACTATTTGATTTTGATAATGTATGAGCCTTAACGATCTTGCGCTCACATTCGTGTTTTAAATCATCAGGAACACTACACTTACTTACATTTGTAAATAGTTTAAGAACTGAATTAGCATCGCCTCGATCTATATTTTTTTCCTTTTCTCTTCCCAAGTGACATTTTTTATATTTCTTTCCTGACCCACACCAGCATGAATCATTTCGCCCTATCTTTGCCATATACATGACACCTCACTTAAGTTAGCCATAAGATATTATCAAGTTGTTATTACATACTAACTCCTATCATTTTACAACTAGCACATCTTGAATACGCGTTGTATATCTCGGAGAAAGCATTTCACGCTTCATCTGCCAGGCAGTCTGGATCCCCTGCCCTGCAAAATACAGCGTTCCCCTTCCGTCCTTCGCGTTGAGATGGTCGAGAACTTCCATAAGCTTTTCACTGTTCTTCCGTGGCGCGTTGGCATCAAACAGGTTGAGCTGCGCTACGCCCTGGCTGTAGAAATCTCCCAGCATTACTCCTGCTTTCTGGTAACGATGCCCGTCTCGCCAGATTACATCGAGACATTTTGTCGCCGCGGTGATGATGTCCCGGCTATCCTGGGTCGGTGTAAAAAGCTTTACTGATGCACTGTTCCCGTAATACGGCTCGTTCAGCGCGAAAGGACTCGTTTTGATAAATGCGGAGATAAATCGGCAATACTGATGCTCGCCACGGAGTTTCTCCGCTGCACGTGAGGCGTAGCTGCAGATTGCCTGCCTCATCTCATGGTATTCAGTGATACGGCCGCCGAACGAACGGCTGCACACGATTTCCTGCTTTACTGGTGCGAACTCCTCCAGCCCGAGGCATGGTTCGCCACGCAGCTCCCGCACGGTTCGCTCCAACACAACGTTGAAGTGTTTCCGGATAAAACGGATATCGGTATCAGCCAGTTGAAGCACTGTTTTAATGCCCATAGCCTCCAGTTTTTTACTGATGCGGCGCCCGACTCCCCAGACCTCATCCACCGGAAGCAAAGCCATCAACTTCCTCTGCCTTTCAAGATTAGACAGATCCACCACTCCTCCGGTTTGTCGCTGCCACTGTTTCGCAGCGTGATTGGCCAGCTTTGCCAAGGTTTTAGTCTGGGCTATGCCGACGCCGACCGTGAGGTGCGTCCTGCGCAGAACCGTCTCACGAATTTCCCTGCCAAAATCGGTAAGATCGCGACAGTTACGAACACCAGTCAGATCGCAAAATGCCTCATCAATACTGTAAATTTCGCAGCGTGGAGAGAGTTCCTCCAGTGTTGTCATCACTCGGTTGGACATATCGGCATAAAGCTCATAGTTGCTGCTAAACGCGATAATACCGTGCCGGCGAAACATGTCCTTTTGCTTGAAAAAAGGCTCCCCCATTTTGACGAAGGGCTTCGCTTCTTGCGAACGGGCGATCACACAGCCGTCGTTGTTTGACAGAACGACCACCGGCCGCCCCTTCAGGTCAGGACGGAAAACAGTTTCGCAGGATGCGTAAAATGAGTTCACATCGCAAAGTGCAAACATCTCAGCCAGCCGATTTGATGATGTAAGTTACGACCCCGAACACATCGAGAGTATCCTCGCTACCCACGACTATCGGCGAATATGCAGGGTTCATTGGGTTAAGCTGAACCCGCGGATGCAGCTGCAGCTTCTTAACGGTGAATTCCCCATCCACTGCAGCGATAACGATATCGCCATGAACTGCTGTCCTTGAGCTATCCACAACAAGAAGATCACCTTCCCCTATGCCGGCATCCTTCATGCTGTCGCCGGCGGCTTTGACAAAATACGTCGCACTGGGGTGGTTAACGAGCAACTCGTTCAGATCGATACGTTGCTCAACGTAGTCCTGCGCAGGACTTGGAAAACCACACTGCACAAGGTCGCTGTACAACGGGAGCAGCATGATCTGACGTAACTCAACGGGAGTGTAGAACTGCATAATAGTCTCGCTCACATTAACACTGTTTTTATATACAGTAGTTTTAACAGGGCGACATATCAATATAGGCTCTGGCTATCAATTTACGCCATTGACGTAACACATTGATGTAACGAGTAAGGTTAGTCTGAAAGTGTTTTCAGGCCTTAGCTGTTTGATGGTTTTGCGAACAATGCGAGATTAAAATTTTTCAGCTATGGCAATGCCCTCATAGCAAATTGTTCACCTGCGATCTCTTGCATACGGTTCGCAGGTGAGCAAACTTAACCGGCTGGAAAATATTTATAAATCGTCTTCACCCCCTCCTATCACATAGGCCGCCGATCCAATGTTTTAACTGCTCAGACCAGAAATATCTGGAAGCTTTAGGCATCTTCTTGGAAGATAGATGAGCGCAAAGACGCACACAGCAATGATGTTATGTAGTATTTTCCCCTTGAGTGTGCCTGCTCAAGGGGATTTTTTATCGCCGTATTGTACTGGCAAATATTTGTAAATCGTCTTCACTCCCACGCCTGTCACATCGGCCGCACGCTACTGGACAGGCGCTTAGTCCGGTATGTTTCTCGCGCTACTACTGCTTACGTTAACGTCTGGTAATGATCTAGCAGCGCGACGTAAAGCGGCGTTGAAAGCAATTATAGTGACCGGCCGGCGTTGGTACTTCACACGGTTAGAATGGCTCTGAAATAAAAAAACATCTTCTGGATAGCGTTCTCTTCTACGAGCAATGATCCCCTCCACTGGAGGGGTTGATTCAACACGTAGCTCCTTCAGGTGACCCTGTTTTCGTATCAGTATCAAGCCATCATCAATATCATCATATCGAATACTCAGCAGCCTTCCAGCGCTTAAACCTGTGTGAAAAATTAACGCCCACAAGTCTGCCCATGTATCTGAGATGGAAACAAGATTGCTGTTAATAGTTAGAAATTGTTCAAAACTTATTGTTTTCTTACCGTTCACGAACAAACCAAACTGTTTTCAAAACTGAAAGTACTTATTATCTCAAATGTTACATATCACGGGAAGGGCAGGAATCCTTGATCGCGGACGGCAGCAGGAAAGTATTTGTAGATCGTCTTCACCCCCACCCCTATCACATCTGCGATCTGTTGCCGGGTAGCGCCGTTCTCCAGCATTCTGCGGCACCGCTCCACCACTACTTCAGTCATTACCCGGCGGCGGCCGCCGACTCTCCCCTGCTCCCTCGCTGCGGCTAAACCCGCTCGTGTACGCTCGACAATCAGCTCTCTTTCCATTTCCGCCAGGGCGCTCATGACGTGGAAGAAAAAGCGGCCTGCAGGCGTACTGGTATCGATGCTGTCGGTCAGGCTGCGGAAATTTACCCCACGAGCCTGCAACTCCGACACGAGCGTAATCAGATCACGCACGCTGCGGCCCAGCCGGTCCAGTTTCCAGACCACCAGTACATCACCCGTTCGCAGCCGCCGTAAGGCGCGCTTTAACCCTGGCCGCCGGGCATTTTTCCCGCTGGCCATATCCTCAAAAACCAGCTCACATTCTGCGCGAATCAGCGCGTTTTTCTGTAAATCGAGGTTTTGATCCCCGGTTGATACCCTCGCATAACCAATCAGCACTATCTAACTCCTTGAAATAGCTGATTGTAAAAAGCCGCGGCCATTCGCTCAAACCCTCGTTTGGGCGAAGCCTCTTTTTGGAGCAAAAAACATGGCCGAACTTAACCCGCCTTTGGGAACGACGACGCCTGAAATTTTCCTGGATAACGTCAAGCGCGCTGACGAGCTGGTTAACGGTCCCGCCGGAACGGTTGACGACCGCGGCGGTGAACCGCTGGATACGTGGCGCCAGATGATGGCGAAAAACGATGAGATCAGGCAGAACCTGATCCCGCTCAGTAAGCAGTACGCGACGCTGGCGGCTGCCCAGGCGGACATCGTGAATATCCCGGAGGGCTCTACGACGTATTACCGCAGCCCGGACGATAGCGCGCTGGCTGTTGAGGTCATGAACGTTAGCGGGACGCTGCAGCCAACCGGGCGCCAGATGCCATCCATGTTTACCTTCGCAGGTGTCAGGTTTCTCAGAGGATATGGGACTGATGAATTTGTCATTATTGGTACTGATTATCAGGTCCTTGAATATGGTGCCGACAGTGACAGGCTGCGCGATGCTGGAGCCGACATTAAATACGGTTATGGCTTACCGGGAAAACCACTGGCAGTCATCGGTACAGACGGCGAGATGACGTCATTTCTCACATCTGATTCTTTACAGGATGCCGGAGTATCAATTCTCAGAGGATACGCCTCGTCACCGTTCGCCGTGCTTGGAGCTGACAATCAACTGCTGTTGATGGGTTCTGGTGAGTCGTCAGCTGCGACAGCTTTGCCGGAGACAGGCCTGCTTAATTATCTCATCGCCATGCAGGAACGGGCGTACACCGGGGGATACCTGGTCATTATGTGCGGGCCGGGTGATTCTCTTACCGCAGGCACTGACGGCCTGAGCGCTATTGATGCGATGTACAGCCTGTTTGCGGCGCTGTTAGGTCATGGGGGGATTGGGTACTTTGCGCCATCAAACAACAACACGGCATCCCGCGACCTGCTGAATTTAGAGTTGGTCTACTCTGGCTGGGTGGATAACCAGACCTACGGCAAAAAATGTGGCCCGCTAAATTTTGCTCTTGTTCCGTGGTCAGGTCGCACGAACCTTTTTTTCAGAGTCAAAGATGCATCGCGGAATAACGCGATTTATCAGCATGATGTCGTCGAGATTGGGTTTACTGGTACCGGAGACGCCGGAACATCCAGCCAGTTCCGTTTTCGTGCGACCGACCGGAATGATGATGGCTCCATTGGCCCGGCAGGCTCCGGGGAGTGGCAGACGGCTACGGTAGCGAACAACCCCGAGGGCAGTGAAACAATAACCATTGTTCGCGTCAAAGGTCTTGGCCCTGGCACCGGCCGTTATTCACTGGAGATTGAGCCGCCCGCATCAGGTCAGGCCGGGTATCCTGCGATTGTCAGCTTCAACTGCATCAACTCTGCTGGCGGCGTTCGCGTTATTCGGTACGCTCGGGGCGGCGCGACTGCGGCATATCACCTGAACCAGACGGCCTCGTACCAGAAATACTGGATGCAGTATTTTGCGCCTGACCTGGTGTTTATCAATCTCGGCGAGAATGATTACGCGCTGACCGATTCAGAATTCCTGACCAGTTATAGCGCCATTGTTGAGCGGGTGCAGGATGCGTTGCCGGGTGTGCCTGTTTTTCTGGAGCGCTGGTACAGCGACAACCACATTAAGCGTGACGCGGCTTTTGACGTCATTCAGGCTAAATATGGAATGCTGGGATTTAACGTTCGTGACCTTATCCGCAACTCAAATTTTGCGTTCCAGAACGGCTACGCCTATTCCACCACCAACCCGGCAGACCCGCACCCCAACGCACGCGGAGCCAGAATTATTGGCGCGTATCAGGCGAAACGCGCACTCCTGAACTACGCCGTACAATCTCTCAGAAAGGAACAACAAAATGGCTAAAACGACTTTCCTGCAAATTCCCGTAGCTGTTAACAGCGGCATCGCGTCAACTTATTCCGAGCGCGACGATAAAACCTGCCGCTGGGACCCCTCGCACTATTTTGACTGGCGGGTTTCAACACTGGCAGACAGAGCTGGTGATATGTTAACGGCCCTGGGTTCAGCTATTTCAGAATCAGCGCTGAATGGTATCAAAACCATGAAAAGCTCTCTGACAGCATATGGCGGAGTGACCTCAGAAAATATCTTCCCATCCAATGCAACTAAGGGGTTTGCTTACGCATTTATTTTTAAACGCGACAATCTGAATCAGGCAACCTTCCTTATTGCTGGCCCTCATTTACGGCTACAGGCTCAGACTGATAATAAGCTGTACTACTACAAAACAGGCGCATCCACACAGCAGGGAGGTGTTTCGTTATCCAGCGGCATTGACCTGGTGATTGTGAATTACGATCCAGTGACGGACATAGAGACGGTATACGTGAATGACGGTACCATGACCGTAACCGGGGCATCAGCAATCACGTATCAAAACGCCCCCCTGACACTGGCGGCGACTGCCGCGAATAATGTTAATTACGGAGAAATTCTCATCTTTGATGCAGTGAAGTCAGCATCTGATATTGCTGCGATTAAAGCTTACTACAGAGCACAATATGGAAATTAATATTCTGGTAGCGGCTGTCATACTACTGAAAGCCGCAATTCCCTTTAGCCAACCCCCCCCCTCTGGCGAGCCAGGTCGCCAGAGGGGGTTATGGGCTAAATAGAAGCAGCTGCTGCCAATTAAAATCCCTCCCCCCGGAGGCACGCCGGGGGAAATAACTGAATGACACTATTGCTGTGTGCGTCTTTGCAGGAACAGCGTATTAATGAAGATTTAACGAGAAAATTCTGCCATGTCCATAATCTGTATTTCAGCCTGCTCTGCCCATGATTTTGATGATGAGGTATCCAGCGAAATAGGGTAATCACCTACGATGACCTTTGCATTGTCATCATAACGCACTGACAATGTTGCTTTTACCTGACCAGTGTCATCCTGACGGACGCTTTCAACTGCATAAATTAAATCTATTTCAACATCCTTGTCGCAGAGATATCCACCGAGATAATGAATCTGGACTGTTTTTAATACTGACAATTTAAATGACATAATGATTCCTTACGCAGGTAAGTAGTATTTTTCGCCGTAAATAAGCTTGCACAGACTGAATGCCGCTGCATCTGCGCCAGCCTTGTAACTGACGGTATAGCCGAGGTCATTCGGGTGGTTGAAATTAGGTGAGTTGAAAAGGGCTGACCATCCGTGTACCTCCACTCCCTGTTTGAACCAGGGGATTTCAGCTTCCAGTACAAATGCGGATTTCTTCCGTGCTGTGGCTCGCGCCATGCTGTTATAGAGGCCAAACCGCACATCACCAACAACTTCAATACCACTCCCTGACCAGTCGGACTCCACAAATGACCGTGACGGCGGCGGATCGAGTACTTCCTCAATAATGCTGTCCAGATTAATTTGCTGAATAGTGGTATTGATCAGGCCAGAGACCGAAATATTTTCTGCTACAGTAATAGTGTTACGATCAGCAGAAATGCCGGTAATTGTGTAGTCGCCTGCATTGCTGCCACCGACCCGAAGGATATGGCCTGGACGGAGAATCTGGCCGCCCCAGCTGGTCGCTGCATTTCCTGTATCGTATGAGAACGCGGTGCTATGGATAGTATTGCTGGAAGAATCAAACGTGAAGTTGCCCGTAACATTGAAAGTCCTCACAGGCCAGACAACGTTCAGGTTTCCCAGAGTAATATTTTTGACGTTGTTGTGTTCAACATTGTTGTGCGGCGTGGTACAAACAATCACGATTGCACCTTTTGCCGTGCACATATCAATAATGTTCTCAAGCTCTGCCTGCTGGCGGGGGAAGGTCCTTCCACGATTAAAGTTCCCCACCGGAGCATCATTCATCCCCCCTACAATCAGAATGAAATCAGGCCAGTCGTCAGGGTTTTCACTGGTGAAATACGGTGAGTTTTGTAGCTGTGCTGGAAACTGCCGTAATGCCTGGCCAATTACGCACTGATTGTCGTCGATAAACTCAAATTCCCCATACGGTGATAAATATTTTTTCATCGCCTCAATAAATAGCGTATTCGGCGCAAAAGGCGCCCCCGGAACCCCGCCACCTGTTGAGCCTGCAGCTAATCCTACCGACGAACCCGTTGAAGTAAAAATAAGCCGTTTTTTTGTGACTGTTCTTACGCCATTACTAAACGAAATTTTACCAAATGGCGAAGTGTCGGCCGCTGTACCATCACCAATGAGTTTTTTGCGCAATTTAATATAGGGGTCAGTGATAGCACCCTGCAGTGTGGTGACATCGCTTTTGAGGTTCAGAATGTCTGTGGTCGGATCGCCTGAGAGCAAAAGTTTGAAATTGTTAACGGGAGAACCACGATACTGAACCGTAACAGGTTTCGCTGCCTGCAGTTCGCCGCCCGTAAGCGCTGTGTTCGCCCCCTTCAGCAGATTGCGCGTTACCGAATTTCCGTACAGGTCAGTTATAACAAGCGTCGTTGCGCCGGTATTAGCCACCACGGGTTCAAATGTTATCTGAGTACCGTCACCAAGCAGCCCGGGTATGGTTACGGACACAGCGTTAGGGCTTGAGGAGTCACTTGTTACCGTCCCTTTGGCATACGCATTGAGAACCCGTGCCCTGTCACCTGGGTAGGTCAGCAAACGAAAATCACTGGCGGCCGCATTATACATGAGCAGATACGGGTATCCTGAGACAAGGTCTCCGACAGCCAGAGCAGTACCGCCAGCCTGTTTAATAGTTCGTGCCGTCCAACCGTTCAGCGACAGCGTGGGTGTTCTCGTGGTATTGGTTGCGCTGGGTGTAAAAACAAACGCGCGACCAGTGACCAGAACCTGTGATGATGTGGTGTTGGCAGTGTTTCCTGTATACGCGTCCGATGTCATTGTTACTGCCGAAACAATCGCAACGGAGTTCAGCTCGACATTCAGCAGGCGTGCATTCAGCTCTGCCGCCACTGGGCCGGATGCGACAAGGACGAAATTGTTGGCGGTTCCTGTGCGGAACTCCATCAGCACCGGTTGATTCAGCAAAAGCTCATTACCAGCGAGCGCTGCGAAATTTTGTTTCTGGATTGCGCGAGTAACGGTATTCCCCTTCGCGTCTGTCACGGTCACACTGACCGCGCCGGTATTCAGGACGGGGGAAAGGAAATAAATAAGACTGCTGTCAACCAGCAGACCAGGAATAGTGATAGCGATAGTATTTGCCGCATTGCTGCTGACTGCCGTTGCAGCCTGATAGCCAGTTGGTAACGCAGACAGCATTTTTCTCCCAGTGGCAACCAGCGTACCGCCAACATTCATATACTCAATAGCCAGATATGCCTCATCAGGGCTACGCACATAGGTGCTGCTGCCTTCTGGGATATTCGCGATGTCCGCCTGCGCCGCCGCCAGCGTCGCATATTGCTTACTGAGCGGGATCAGGTTCTGCCTGACCTGATCATTTTTCGCCATCATTCCGCGCCAGGTATCGAGCGGTTTCCCTCCGCGGTCATCGACCGTCTCCTCTGGCCCGTTCACCAGCCGATCGGCCCGTTTAACGTTTTCCAGGAAAATTTCAGGCGTGGTTGTTCCCAGCGGCGGATTCAGTTCATCTGCTGCCATGTTTTTTGCTCCAAAAAAGGCGTTCGCGCAAACGAGGGTTTGAGCGAAAGAGTTAATTAGGGGTTGTTATGGGGTATTACGCGACGTCGCCGGGGTATGTGGCGTCGTCGTACTGGTAGAAAATTTCTTTATATTCAGGTGCAGCAATCTGACAGTTGCTGTCACCCGATGGGGCAACCTCCTGGACTATCCCATGCCGCGCACCCTTTTCACTGTCGCAGAACAATAACTTCGGCAGATCAATATCTGGGTCGTCCATAATCCAGTCGCCGGGATGCAGGTCGTCGTTGTACGGCACCGTCAGCGTGAAATCATCTACCCGTTGCGGCGTGAGCATTCGCGATGATGGTCGACCGTCCTGAAACTGTATCCAGCAGCGAGGATTCGCGTAGCTCCAGTCCAGTGGTTCCGTGACGTGCAGCGTGATTTCCTGGAAGTCGTAAATCATCGCGTCAATCAGGCAACTTTGGGTTTTCCCGGTTGGAATGTCGTCGGACAAAATGATGTGATCACCGAAGTCATGACACCATCCCAGCATTGAAGTCGTAGCCGTATACGTTCGGCGTTGGTGGAGATATTTCATTAACCGACGCATCCCGATACGCCAGGCTCGATCTGCAGTCATGGCAACATCAATGGTGTATGCCTCCGTTTTGCGCGGAAAAGGATTTTCCGGCGTCCGGCACTGTACGGTTTCCTCCGCCCAGGTCACAGGGTTGATATATTTCACATCCACGCCATCAAAATCATCCTCCGACGGGACCCTGAATGACGTCTGCATTTCCTCGACGGTATCTTGGGGAGTAATGATTCCGGTCCAGCTTTTGACGCCCTCTCTCCCGACAGAAAGCAACCCGTCAGACAGCAGAAAATACCCCATGCCAGCCTCGGCTATTTTGTCGAAAAGATCCTTTGCTGACGTGCTGTCACTGCTTGCCTGGTGATCAAAATATTCTCCCCTTGGCGTCCAGTAGGTCGCCTCCAGCGTACTGAGCGCCGCAATGTCGATCTGGTCGTCGCGATATCCCAGACTGCGGGCAAGATGCAGGAACGCACCGCTGATTGTCCTGTCACCACCGCCATCATAGTTTCGCGTGGCGACAACACTCACACGCTTGTCTGACTGCGCCGCCAGCTGGCCGCCGGTTTCAACCGTGATCCCTATTGTTGATATCCCAGCATAGGAGGTCGGACGGGAAAGCAAACGACCTCTGAGCGCCTGCCAGAACATGCTGTCTCTCGCGTTGTTGCTCCCCTGCTCGTTACAGCGGCGGCATCGAACCTCCACCAGCCCGGGAGAGGACAGATCAAAAC
>OKER01000349.1_pt1 | contig 11282 bp, 9 predicted proteins | sample 1610031 | NCBI WGS metagenome assembly OKER01 (sample SAMN04436611, study PRJEB24849) | human gut metagenome | biome: human gut; feature: NICU; material: stool | host: Homo sapiens | place: USA: Saint Louis, MO | collected 2009-12-31
ACAGAAATATTATTAGAAGGATCCAATCCTATACAAATAATAGCTGAATTTAGTCTAATAATATTTTCGTCTTGTCTGAAAGAAGACTTTCTAGCTACTGCAATATATGAAGATGATACCTGATTAAATTCACAATTATTAATAATCTTATGAGTCATATTATTATTTACAACAGTACTCAAAAAAGTATACAGCTTAGCAATATATTGGTTTACTGGAAACATGTTATAGATCATATTATTACAATAGATACGATCTTCATAACTAAGAGTTTCTTCCATACATACTTGGATTAGATAAGTTAAAAATCTAGTATTTGATTTAAGGAAGTTTAATTCCTCAGATCTGTCAATATAAGATAAAAAAGATTTATACTCTTGTTTCACCAGTCTATATGCGAACTCGTCTGGTAACCGATCAAGGTTACTCAGACGTTTCGCTAATATAGTTGGACCAGAATCTACTAGAGTATTACTAATTGCATAGAAGTTATCTTCATCTATCATTCTAGTCCTCCAAATAGATATTATAATTCGTCAGAAACTTCTTTGTCTTTCCCAACAGGTTCGGATTTCTTACCCATTTTGCTGAAGAAGTTAGATCTAGAAGCTGCTAGTTTTCTAGTATCAGTTTCTGTAAAACGTTTAACCTTAGAATTCATATCTAAAGTATTAGCAGCAGAAGTATCGAAACTATGTTTAAAGAATCTGTCTTGATTCATATCAATAGATTCCATTTGTTTCTTATACTTATTGTAAGTATTTTTGATATCATCATAAGGAATCTTCATACCAGATACAATGATATCTACATATTCTTCATCATGATAATTTTGAATATGTAAGAATAACTCATATGGTGTACCATATTTCTTTTTAAGAACATCAAAGGTTTGATCGATAAAACCTTGAGTCTTTTCACCACAGTTAATAATGATACCAATACGTTTAGCAGAGCGTTCATTATCTAAGCTATGAGTATCTAGCACCATATTTTCCAATGCTTTATTAAAATCTTCTACACTGCGAATCTTATTCAATACAGTGTGTTCAATAGTCATAAAGCCTGGAGTTGTATCGATCTTATAAAGGTCTGTATCATCGATATTATTTTCAGATGCAATAATATTTTGACCTAATAGAGTAGAGATGCGTTTAGAGAATTCTCTATTTGCTAATTCTTCTGCTTTCTTACGATTGCCTTCAGCTTCTTCTAAGAAAGATTTATTAGAAATAGCTTGAACGATATAATCTTCAGAAAGATCATGGAACCAATCTACTGTATTTTTAAGACCACGAACGTCATCTTCAAAACCAGTGAAGACGAATAGTTGTACATTAGCACCAACTACTTCTTTCATATATCTTGCAATAACAGAAGAAGCACCACAACCAGTACCACCTTCAGAAGAAGATACAATGATAACCATACGATCATCTGGATCCATTAATGCATCAAGATTAACTGTATGATCTGCTAATGCATCCATAATCATATCTTTTGCAAGGTCGCGTTCTTTACCACAACCTTTTGTATCACCGAATTCAATAGCGAATTCTTTATACTTTTCTGGAACATCTGCAAGAGTACTATTCAAAAGTAAACAAGAATTATCTTGAATGATACCATCTTCTAATAAACGAATTACTGCTTTATTACCAGCAGCACCTACACCAATAAATTTAGCATTTAACATTGGCTAACCTCCATAACTAAATTAGGATTAAAGGTATGAAATTGAATTATTAGCGACACTAGTAATTTTAGCAATCCAATTAGGATCTGTAGCATACCCGCCGCTTTTCATTCTATTTAATGTAGTGTACCCTTTGTCATAATAGTTAGATTTGATCCACTTCGCTCCATTTATGATACCATCTTCCATAGTAGATCCCATAGAATGAGCTTGGTTTGGATCTGCATCAACTGCGTTTATACCAAAGTAATTATGACGGTCATTGGCAAGGATACTATTACCAAAACCAGATTCAATAGCTGCATGAGCAAAAATATAAATAGGATTTAAACCAGATTCTCTAGATGCTTTTATGAAAATATCTCCATGCCCTTGAAATTTTGTCCCGCCTGAAACGTGGGAGGCATAATTATCGATGATTTTATTCATATCATCTGTTGTAATAATCTTATTAGCCGCTAGGTCTGTATCTCCATTAAGACCACTAGACTTTAAATTTGAAATAGATACTTCTCTTAAATATTGCATCTTGTCTAATTTATCTTGCTGTTTCTTATTAGACTCTTTTTGTTCTGTCTTCATATCATTTAGAGTATTCAATATAGCATTTGTTGTTTCTGAGTTCTTATCTACATTTAAAGATACTTCTCCTACTTGAGTTTCTAAATAACGAATCTTAGCAACACAATAAATGTTAGCTATAATAGAAATTAGAAAACACAATAGGAATCCCAATACTATTGCTGCTGCTTTCTTATCTTTTTTCTTTTTTCTTATCTTAGTCTTCTGTGGTCTCATTTCTTTATATTCCATTACAAATTCAACCATCCTTTCTTAGTCAAAACAATCACTCATAGCAACGAATGCTATGAGTGAGTATTATAGTCATTGCTTAAAAATAATATTTTATTGTTTGTCTTTTTGTTGTTCTTTAACTTTATCAGCATCTTCTTTGGATAATTCGGTTGCCCCACAACCGAAATCGCCTTGTTCTGTTAAAGAATAAACTTTTTCTTCGTTTTCTTTACACATTTTGATTCCTCCTTTTAAATCTAACCTAGAATGAGATTGATTATTCTATTGTATCCTATTTAGTCATAATCTAATCTCATTATTATAGTATATATTTATACTGAAAATTAACCTTCCCTCTTAAGACCAGATTGTTCTGTATTACGTTTCTTAAGTGTTCTAGGTAAGTAGTCTTCAGTATTAACCAAGTTAGAATTAATATGAGCACCTAATAAGTAGGAAGAGATAAGATTTCTTGCAAGAGAATCATCATTCTCTACAGGAACATCTTTCTGACTAACCATACCTGTTGTATTGATTTGATTATAGAATTTAGATTTAGCATTCATAGCATCAGCACGATATGTTGCAAGCTCTTTCATTGTATCTGGTAGATCTAAAGTTACCATAGATTCAAATTCTCTATCTGTAGAGTTACCATTCTTATCAGTATCGATAAGCAAGCCAGTTCTATAATCACGTTTAGAGATATTAACAGAGTAGCCTGTTTTCTTTTGAACCATTTGTTTCAATCTCTTTAGAGTCATATATAGAACCAATACATTCTGAGATTTAACTGGAACTCCATCCTTATTTCTATATAAGAAAGGCATACTAACCTTTTCTTCAACTGGTACGTTGATATAATGCAAAGCATCCATGATTTGATCAATCTTTGGATCGTTTTCGAATACTTTAGATTGGAATTTTAAAGGAAAGTCTTGATCAAAGAAATCATAGAATTGTTTATCATTCATCTTAGCAAACTTAGCTTTATAATATTCCGTATTAGCACCAGTCTTATCGATCATATCAAATACTTTGTAGATTCTTTCTTCTACTTTCTTTCTAGCTTCTTTGATATTTGCCATAGACTATTTCTTCTTTCTTCTTCTCATAAGAACTTCAAGACGTTGATTGATCAAATCTGTACTACCATATTTACCAACTACTTCATCAGTATCTTTTTCACCAGCATGGTATTTAGTAAGATTTCTATTATAATACTTAAGCATCTTATCTGCTACAGTATCATCTTCAGTAGGAGTATCAAATTTGTCTAGTTGTTGTTTACAAATTTCTAATTGTTCTTCTAATTCTTTACGAATCTTAGGATCTAGGTCTTTAGTATTCTTCAATTCATGCTCAATTTGTTCAATTTGATAGATAACACGTTTACGGTTAGAAGGATGAGGATCATAGATATTTGCTCTCATAGAAAGATCATCCATAATCTTACCAATACCAACTAAGATATTTACAATAGGAACTTGTTTTAAAGTCTTAGTAATCTTATATTCTTGAGGTCCAAGTTTAGTAAACGCAGATGATAATTCAGAAGAGTATCCATACATTGCAGCAAATTGATCTGCAAACTTTTCATCTACTTTACCATACTTGGTATTTCTATCTAAAATAGCTTTAGAGAATGTATGACCAATTTCATGAAGAATGAAAGACATCAATTCTGGAATAGTAATATAGCTAGTAAAGATAGCACCAAGGTTTAAACAAACTAAAAGATTTACTGGGAATCTTTTCTTATCAAATTTAGCTCCACGAGAAGTTATGGAAACGTAGTTTTTAAGATTATCCAACTCATGCTCTTTGTCATTCGTGTCATAGGCTTTATCACTCATTCTATCTAATACAAATGGAATAGTGTAAGCATTGATTGTAGGATCTGGATTGATTGTAAGAATTACACCATTGAAACCAAATGCTTCACCGATTTGTTTTTCAATAGTTTTCAGAATAGGGTCTTTCACCATAGTTTTGAAAGTCTTATAATCTTTCAATGGTTGATCTTTAGCATATTTCTTCTTAAGTTTCATAAGAAGATCTTCAATACAAAGAACTTCATTTGTTTTACCGAAGTAAACTTCATTTAATGGAATCATCGTATACCTCTATTTATTAGCGTTAATAATCATAAATGCAAAATATTTAAGGAAAGCTTTTTGATAAGATAGTTTTGTAGCAACCCTATGCTTTCTCTTTCTATATTGTAAAGAGTTATCATTAAGCATCTCTTCAATAATATCTTTAATCCTAATAAGAGTTTCATCTTTAGTATTAGGTTTTACTTGAGTAGAGAATTTAAAGAAGGCTATAGAAGCTACATCTTTGTTTGTAGCTTGAACCATGTATGATGCTATCATAAGAGTGATTAACTCTTTAACAAGAGAAACATTATTCCCATTATTGAAAATACTTTCAAAGATACTTCTAACTTCTTCAGTCTTTACATTAGCATCTGCACACATAGTACAAGTTTTGTAGTCTACTTGAGAAGTATTGATTCTTTCCATTGTCTTTTCTACATATTGTTGCAATCTAAAAGAATCATTAGTAGCTAGATTAAAAGTACTATCTCCAGATCCTTCTTCGGGGATTTGGTCTTTTTCATAAGTAATATATTCTCTCTTTTTATATGCTTCATAATAAAGAGTAGCAATATTCTTCATAAAAGATTTGATGCGGTTATATAATTGCTCTATCACATATACAACTTCTTCATCATCAAAATCTTTAAGCATCTTTGTATAAGAATTAGCCCAAGTATCATTAATAGATTTTACAGCACCTATAACGCTTCCCTTAGATTTTAAATCAAACTTTTGGGAAAGTTTATTATTGATAACGTATTCCATAACGTGTCTATATTTAGACGGAGCTACAGTTTTAAAGAATTCATAGTGTACCAATGGATAGAACTTAGCAGAGAAAGCTAAGTATATATTGGCTAATTCTAAATTCTTTTTATCTTTCTTTAAAGAAAAGTATCTAACAATACAAAGAGCTACTATAGTTAGATCATCTTTAGCGGAGTTTGGCTTAAAGTGAAGAATGCTAGCATAATAAGTATCTTGCATCTTTTCTTTAATTTGATTCATAGTAATCTTTAGAGCTTGATATAGTTCTTCTTTATCATTGTCTCTATATAAGATTCTATCACAAGGCATAGTATCGAAGAGCATTTCATTTCTCTTTTGAATAAAGCTAGACATACATCTCTTCCATGCCATCATATTCTTATTCATACTATTCTCTATAATAGGATAGACTCCTTTAAGAATAGCTTCTGTATTAAAATTTTGTTTTTTAGGCATTGTTTCAGCATACCTCCTATCCAATTATATGAATGTCTCCTATACTCAATTTATGCATTTGATAAAAAAAATAAAGAGGTATAGGGGTACCTCTTTATTTTAATAAGGAGAAATAAAATGAAGATACTCCTACTAGTGGGAAGCTAGTAGGAGTTTCATTGGGAAAGATGAGATAGTAGTATAATATGATTTGTTTGGATTGTAATTGTTGTTATAAGGGACTCATAGTTATCAAATAATGTTATTTGTAATCTATAACTGTTGGTTTTAGTGTTAGATACAGTTAAGATTTATTTTAACAAAGTTTCAGTGAGAATCTATTATGAGCTTTCTTTATGGTTATATTTATTTGTTCAGAAAGGCTTCTCTACCATGTTCATACTTCAACCTACAAACAATAGAGAAATTTTGTTGTTGCGAGAAAAGCTCATACTAGCATTTTGTATTAGGATTAGTATGTATGAAATAATGTTAACTTACATCGGCCAGTAAAGCTATTATTAGGGAGTCAGTTTTCTACCGATGTAATATAAACCCCAAATCGAGTCTTAAACAAAGTTATACTATGAGTAGTTCAATGTCAGTTGTATACTACTACCTCATCACCATTATAGTATATAACCAAAAAAATATTTAGGATATGGAAATTAATCCATATCCTAAATTAGTTATTCTTAAAGATAAGTTAATACAACTCTGGTTGGAGATTTCAATAATCTTTCACCAGATCCAATAGTACTTCCTTCTTTAATAGTAACTACTGGAATTTCTTCATTCTTTCTACCTTGATAAGATAATAATATTGCATCTTCTGCACAAGGCCAGATATTTAAGATAGAATCATCTTTCTTAAGTTTGATTACTTTAATACCAGCTTTACCTCTGTTAGATCGTTTAATAATATCTAAAGATAATTTATTTACATAACCATCCTTAGTTACTACAATCAAACTAGTAGCTTGAGGTAATACGAAGCTCATACCATCAATAAGACTAGAAGCAGTTGATGCTCTATTACCTTTTGTAGAACGTTTTAAGTATGGAACTTCTTTAGAACTGATACGAAGAACCTTAGAACCAGAATAGATTAGTAGATCCATCTTATCTGGACCAAATAAAATATCTTTAATATAATCCCCTTCATCAAGCTTGCTATAAATAATACCAGATGGAGGAGCTGTTAAGATATCAGCAATATCAATCTTTTTAATAAACCCTCTTCTACTTACAGTGAATAAGTAGTTATGCATTTTAGAATCAACTAGTTTCTTTAAAGTAGATTCTCTAGCTGCACAAGCAATATTAGAGGTTGCATATTTATTTAGTACACGAATATCTACACCATTAGAACCTTTGGCTGCGATTGGAATTTTATGAACTGGCATTTTGAATACTTTGCCCATAGAAGAGAATATAATTACATCTTCATCATTCTCTACTTTGATAACAAAGTTTACTTCATCTTTATTTAAAGAACCAACTTCTTCATTCTCGCCAATTTTCTTGATATAGTTATTCTTAGTAAATACTAGCTTGAATGTACCAGGAGCAATACCAGATGCTTCAGATTTAGAAATGATACGGCACATACGTTTAGTATTATATTTAGCTTTGATCTCTAACATTTCTTGAATAATGAGTTCATCAATCTTACTTGTATGAAGGAGAATATCCATGATTTGTTTTACTTTAGCTTCAAGCTCTTTCAATTCTCTTTCATAACGCAATCTATGCCCTTCAGTAAGTCTATTCAACCCAGTTTCTAATAGATACTTAGCTTGAAGATTTGTAATCTTTAACTTATCGGCCATGAAATCAATCAATGCTTGATTATCAGTAGTCTTTTGTTTACGGATAGTAGCAATGATAGCATCTAATTCTTTCTTCTTAGATAAAACTTGTAATAAGAACATTCTTTCATGAATAGAAGTCTTATATTTTTGAAGTAAAGAATTTAAACGTCTTGTTACAGTCATACGTCTAAAATTAATAAATCCTAACAAGTAGTCTCTATAGTTCATAGAACAAAGTTTGTTATCTTTGATTACGATAAGACGTACTTGACGTGTTTGCCTAATAGCTGTATTAGCATATAAATATTCTTTAACGAAGTTAGGATCTGTTCCTTTTTTAAGAGTGATTACTTCGTCAAAGTTTGTAATACGCTCACCTTTGACCATAACTGTTTTTGTTCTAGAGATATGGTCATGGATATAAGGCATCTTATTAGTCTCTACTAATTTTACAATAGAATCTTTTACAGAATCAAAATAAGTAAAGTCTGGTAAGGATTTAATAAATAATGCTGGGTGGCCTTGATATTCTCCAGTCTCAATAATACCTTGAGCAATATAAGTACCATTCCCAGTTTCATTGATCTTTTGCCAATCAGTATCTAATAATTCACAAGACATACATTCATCTGGAATTAAACAGAATTTATGTTTAGGATCTTTCATCAAAGCAATAGTAGTATCAATTACTTCTCCTAGATTATGAGATGGAATAGATGATTTAATGCCAACGGCAATACCAACTTGCCCTAATACTAACAATGCTGGAATTCTTGCTGGAAGATATAATGGCTCTTCAGCTCTTTTATCATAGTTATCAGCCCAGTCTGTAGAGTTTCTATCTTCATAGATATCTCTAGCAAATACATCTACTGCAAATTTACTAATTTTACACTCTGTATAACGTGGAGCTGCTGGATTAGGATTTGCTTTAGAACCCCAAGAACCAGAGCCTTCCATTGTAGGATATTTGGTTGCAAAATCATTGATCATATTTCTGATCGCCATTTGAACTGATGCATCGCCATGTGGATTGTATTTACGAATAACCTGACCCATGATATTCGAAGTCTTAATAAATCCTTGGCCTTTAAAGTCATTTGCTGCACACCATAATATTCTACGAATAACTGGTTTTAAACCGTCTACCATTTCTGGAATAGCACGATTTCTTGCTACATAGATAGCATAGTCTTGTAAATCTTGCCGAGATTGTTCTGCAATGTTTACATCAATAACTTTTCCTGCCATTGTTGTACTTCTCCTTACAAATTACAAAAAATTATTAATTTTGGCTACAAAACCTGTTTTAATGTTCTAGATTAAAGCATATGCGCCTTAATCTATAGTACTTAATTTATCAAATTCATTCTAGCTACATAATGGTTCTATACCTCATAAGGAATTATCTGATAAACGTCGTAAACTATAAAATGGGGGGTGTAGAGTATGAATGGTTGGTTGTTAGTTATTAATATATCAAGGGGGTGTGGAGTGGTGATATATTAATAGGGGGTGTTTTAGTATATTAACGCATAGTAGGAGTACTATGTGGGGGTTTATTCATACTCTACACTATTATAGTATATAATTATATCATTTATTAGAAAAAGATATCCCTAGAGTCATAATAGACTCTAGGGGTTTATTTTACCAAATCATAGTCTTAGTATCATGAGATAATTCTGGACCTATTTCATTATGAGAAGGATTTACACGTTGTTCCATGTATCCTCTCAATTGAGTCAAGTGTTCATTCAAGTAGTTATTATCTATATAGATTATGAAATAACACATTGTAGATTTTAATGGTTGTTTAAATTTGATTTCGAAGTTTATCCAATCAATCTCAGTATCTACAAACTCAAATGAGTTATAGATCTTAATATCTAAGAATACTTCAGGAGAAATAGCTATAGATTTGGTATAATCTATAATATCTCTAAGATCTCCTATTAAACCATCAAACTTAATCTTCATAAGTTTACCATCTTTAATATCTTGAACTTCTTTTTCATCAGTAAACTCATATTCAGATTTAATATTCCATTGCCATCCTTTTTCATTATGAGGAGGTATTCTAGATGCATTCATTAATGAAGTTAAAGCAGAAGCTTTATCAAGAGTAGTACATTGAATATTGTCTCTAACTTTTAAGGAATAATAAGCATAAAATTTAGGAGTTGGGAATCTTACATTGGTATCAAAAGATACACCGTAATCAGACTTAGCCATACCAATATCATTACCTGCATCAATAGATATTTCATTTGTTTTGATATGGACAATTGTCTGTGGTACTTTGAGGAAGTATTCCATATTATGAGTAGCAGCATTAAATTTGTATAATACTGGTAATCTAGAATGGGAGTTAACGTAGTGTAAGAATCTAGTCACATTTAGAATATCCCCATCTCTAATACAAAGTCCTAATGCATCTTCTGCTAGTTGATTCATAAGCTCTTTAGGAAGTGGATAATCTATATCATTATAATGCTTTTGTGTACCCCCAGCTCTAAAAGCCATTTGACACATCTTAGCAATATCTAATTGAATACCTCTACCATTAAACTTCATTCTATAGTTGAAGTTCATCATAAGCATTTCCATAGTCATAGAAATGAATAATGATTTATCTCTATCTACAAACCATGCATCTTTATAAGTACAACGATTTGTATATAAAAGCATACCCATATTATGAAGATCAATATTTTCTCTATTGAAGTTCATATCTAATTCAGGAGTAATAACTACTGCTGGTTTATTTACAACAACTAAATCTTTAGTTCTTCTACGTCTAAATGGATTTAACATGTGTTCGCTATCTAACCATTGGGTCTTAAAGAATTTATCTCCAAATTTATCAAAGAACCAAGCTCTCATATATTCTACACAACAAGAGTATGCTTGGTTTACTGATGGGACAATAAGATTCGTTTTTAAATTATGCTCATAACTTTTACTAAGTTCTAATCTAACAAGATCTTTTTTACCTGCAAGTTCTTGTATATCATCATTAGATAATACTTTAATTTCATTCTGTTCCATAAGGTCACCTCGCTATTATAGAGATGTGGTTGAAATAAGCAAAAAAAATAAAAAAGAGATATAGGGCCGCACAGGGCCCTATTAAATTTATAACACAATCTATATTCACTACTATAATATATAATTGAATATAATGATATTTACAAAAAAAGAAGCAGCATTAAACTGCTTCTTCTTTGTTTAAGCCACCTTGTAGTAGTGATTTTGTTGCTACTAAAGACATTGCTTTTAGTCCATTAATGCGCTCATTGAATCTCTTTAATTCTTTTAGAGCATCTTCTTTTAATTGCTTTTGACTTTTAAATGGCATAAAGCAATTAAAAATTGTAAAGTAAAAGAAGTACTTTATATTATCCCCTATAATTTGTGATTCATTTAATAATTCACATTCTTGTCTAGCTTCTACGTCATAATAAAATTCTTTATGAGTCTCTGTAACATTTCCTGTTTCTAAATTTATCATATAAATTTTATAAACCAAATCTTTTTCCATTTTGTTTTCCTCCTAAAAATAAATACTAAATGGAATATAATAGATTCTCACATCTATTTCACTATTATAGTATATAATTGATTTAAAGGAGTTTTGCAAAAAAGAAGCAGCATTAAACTACTTCC
>OKER01000350.1_pt1 | contig 11255 bp, 10 predicted proteins | sample 1610031 | NCBI WGS metagenome assembly OKER01 (sample SAMN04436611, study PRJEB24849) | human gut metagenome | biome: human gut; feature: NICU; material: stool | host: Homo sapiens | place: USA: Saint Louis, MO | collected 2009-12-31
GTGCCAAACTGTTTATATCATAAAAATGTTTTGTAAAGTTTTGCAACTCACCGCGCTATATTTCTGCAGAAAAAATCATAGTTTATTGATTATTATATATTTTTAATCACGCAATCACTCACTTTTCTCCCACCATACTCCCGTTGCACCGGCGATCCTTCGCCAGCGCCATCGCTATTCCTTTTGCACTCCCGCCCACCACTCCAGATTATATACCCACAAAAAGCCAAATAAACAGAATTTAAAACCACAAATAAACCAGTAAAAAACCAAAAACAGATCATTTATCCCAACGAGTCAAAATGGCCCCAATTGTCTCATCAGTTGGGTAAAAACTGTGCAGAGCCGGCAGCCTGACTACTCGGCTGAAATCTGACATGCCTGGAAGGCACATCGGCTGCCAATCCGGTTCGTTATTTCGACATCGTTCAAAGGAAAACAGTATGAAAATCAAAACACTGGCAATGGTTGTTGTGTCAGCCCTGTCTCTGAGCTCCGCGGCGGCGCTGGCCGATACCACCACGGTCAACGGCGGGACAGTGCATTTTAAAGGGGAAGTCGTCAATGCGGCCTGTGCGGTAGATGCCGGCTCTATCGATCAAACCGTCCAGTTAGGTCAGGTGCGTTCCGCGAAACTTGCCACCGCAGGTAGCACCAGCTCCTCCGTCGGTTTCAACATTCAGCTGGATGACTGCGACACCACAGTGGCGACCAAAGCTTCTGTCGCTTTCTCCGGTACCGCTATCGACAGCAGCAACACCACCGTTCTGGCACTGCAAAACTCTGCCGCCGGCGGCGCAACCAACGTTGGCGTGCAGATCCTCGACAGCACCGGCACGCCGCTGGCGCTGGACGGGGCCACCTTCAGTGCCGCGACCACGCTGAATGACGGCACCAACATCATCCCGTTCCAGGCGCGTTACTACGCGACCGGCGCAGCGACCGCCGGTACGGCGAACGCGGATGCCACGTTCAAAGTGCAATACGAGTAAGGCCCGATCCACGCAGGGAGGCAATCAGGGCCAGGAGGGCCCGCTCTCTATTTCCAACTGGAGTGAAACGATGCAGGGAATGAAATCAGGTCTGCTGCTGCTACTACCCCCGCTGGCCCTGGCCGGTAATCAGTGGAACGTCACGCTGCCTGGGGGCAGCATGCGTTTTCAGGGCCTGATTATGGCGAGTTCCTGCCGCGTCGAAGCGGGCGATCGGCAGATGACGGTCAATCTGGGGCAGATCAGCAGTAACCGATTTCATGATGTCGGCGAAGACAGTAACCCGATCCCTTTCGCGATTCATTTACAGGATTGCAGTACCGCAGTCAGCCAGCATGTGGGGGTGGCATTTCACGGCGTGGCTGATGGTAAAAATCCCGATGTGCTCTCGGTGGGCGAAGGCCCGGGGATCGCCAGCGGGATTGGCATTGCGCTGTTCGACAGTCAGGGCCAGCAGCTGCCGCTCAATCGTCCGCCCGACCGCTGGGTGCCGCTCTACCGCGGACCGACGACGCTCAATTTTGTCGCCAAATATCGGGCGACCGGACGCCAGGTCACCGGCGGCGCGGCCAACGCCCAGGCCTGGTTCTCATTGACCTATCAGTAATTAATCCGCAGACAAACAGGACAACACGGTGAGCAGACAAGGAGATAACGTGAGAAAAATGGCAACGACGACACGCGGCATACTGGCGGGATGTTTACTTTTCGTCGCCGGTGCGTTGAGCGCCAGCGCGCAGGCGGGCGTCGCGCTGGGCGCGACCCGGGTTATCTACCCGGCGGGACAGAAGCAGGTCCAGCTCGCGGTGACCAATAATGACGACAACAGCACCTGGCTTATTCAGTCATGGGTGGAAAATGCCGATGGTCAGCGAGACGGTCGGTTTGTCATCACTCCCCCGCTGTTTGCCATGCAGGGCAAAAAAGAGAACACCCTGCGCATTATCGACGCCACCAATAACCAGCTGCCGCAGGATCGGGAAAGCCTGTTCTGGATGAACGTGAAGGCGATCCCCTCGATGGATAAATCCAAGCTCAGCGACAATACCCTGCAGCTGGCGATTATCAGCCGCATCAAGCTCTACTACCGTCCGGGAAAACTGGCCCTGCCCCCGGATCAGGCGGCGGAAAAGCTGACCTTTAGCCGCAGCGGATCGTCGCTGACGCTGACGAACCCCACCCCTTATTACCTGACGGTGACCGAACTGAACGCCGGGACGCGCATTCTGGAAAACGCCCTCGTGCCGCCGATGGGCAAAACCAGCGTCAAGCTGCCCGCGGATGCCGGGAGCACCATCACCTATCGCACGATTAACGATTACGGCGCGCTGACGCCGAAAATGAATGGCGTACTGCGTTAACCCAGAGTACCCCGCCGCGCGGGCCACGCTGCGCATGACCAGAAGCACTGACAGCCGGGCAACGTCGGACCGGAGGGATTATGTCACATCGAAAATATGGACTGGACCATTGGGGTTGCCGAAGCGCCCGGCGCCTGATTACGCCGGCGCTGACGCTGTGGCTCTGCTCACAGCCGTTTGCCGCGCGGGCGGACCTCTATTTTAACCCCCGCTTCTTAGCTGACGATCCGGCGGCGGTGGCTGACCTGTCGGGATTTGAAAAAGGCCAGGAGGTGCCGCCAGGCACCTATCGCGTCGATATTTATCTCAACAATGGTTTTATGACCACCCGGGACGTCACTTTCCAGGCCGACGCGCAGGGCCATGGCTTGTCGCCCTGTCTGACGCGCGGCCAGCTGGCGAGCATGGGCGTGGATACCGGTCGGGTGCCGGGCATGGCGACGCTGGACAGCGCAGCCTGCGTGCCGCTAACGACGCTTATCAGCGAAGCCACTACACGCTTCGACGTCGGCCAACAGCGTCTGTATCTCACCGTGCCTCAGGCATTTATGGGCACCCGCGCGCGCGGCTATATTCCGCCGGAGCTGTGGGATAACGGTATCACCGCCGGGCTGATTAACTATAACTTCACGGGCAATAACGTCCATAACACCACGGGTGGCAGCAGCCGTTACGCCTATCTGAATCTGCAGAGCGGCCTGAACGTTGGCGCCTGGCGTCTGCGCGATAACAGCACGTGGAGCTACAGTAGCGGCAGCGGCAGCGCTTCCTCCAGTGAAAACCGCTGGCAGCACGTTAACAGCTGGCTTGAGCGGGACATCACGCCTCTGCGTTCGCGGCTGACCCTCGGGGACAGCTATACCAACGGCGATGTCTTCGACGGGATCAACTTCCGCGGCGCCCAGCTGGCCTCGGACGACAATATGCTACCGGACAGCCAGAAAGGCTTCGCGCCGGTGATCCACGGGCTGTTCAGCAGCCATCTGCAGCTGGTGGTTAAGCCGATCGCCGGTCAGGCCAACAGCTGGCTGGCCACCGGACAGAGCGTGGTACTTGACGAGGTGGTCGATCATGGACCCTTCCCGCTGGCCTCATTAAAAACCTTTAATCTGGCGCCGGCGATGGCCTCGGTCCACACGACGCTGGTGAAAAATGATGCCAGCCAGGCGCTGTTCGAGATCGCCAAAGGCAACACTCCCTTTACCGTCGATACACGCATCGCCTACAGCGGCGACAGCCAGTCGGCGATCGTGCTCAATGCCCTCGACTATGCCAAAGGTGATGAGAAAGTCACCTTCAGCGGCGGTCAGTTCCAGCTCGACGCCGACCGCGACGGCAAAAACATCAGCCTGAAGGGCCAGGCCGGCAGCGGGCAGATCGATGCGCTCAACGAATATAATCAGAAGGTACAGTTGCGCTTCGTCAACCTGACCACCGACGGCGCCACCGAACTGGCCAGCTTCAACGAACGTATCGGCCAGCAAAAAATGACCCTCGATAAACTGGCCATCAGCGTCGAAGGCAAAGAGCTGGCGCTGGTTGACGGGATGGCGCTGGACGGCGGCTCGACGCTGACCCAGGACGGCAAAGGCGTGAACAGCCAGGTGAACTACACCGTCAACAGCCTCAAGCTGCAGGGGCAGGATATGGGCAGCGGCAAACTGACGCTGAAAGTGGATAATGTCGACGGTCAGGCGTGGCACCAGTTTAGTCAGCAGTACAGCGCACAGTCTCAGGCGCTGCTGGCAAAACCGGAACTGGCGCAAAACCCGGAACTGTACCAGCAGGCGTTAACCGAAACCCTGTTCAATGCGCTGCCGATCCTGCTTAAAGGCAACCCATCGGTGACCATCTCTCCGCTGAGCTGGCGCAATGCCAAAGGGGAAAGTACCCTGAATCTGTCGGTTCTGCTGAAGGATCCGGCTCAGGTGACCACCCCACCGCAGACCCTGGCGGACAGTCTGGATCGCGTGGTGCAGTCCCTTGACGGCAAGGTGGTGATCCCGGTGGATATGGCGACGGAGTTGATGACCAAAATCGCCGGTCTGGAAGGTTACCAGCCAGCCGATGCGACCAAACTCGCCGATCAGCAGGTCAAAGGCCTGGCGGCGATGGGCCAGATGTTCCGCATCACCACTATGGAAGATAACGCCATCAGCAGCAGCCTGCAGTACGCTAACGGCCAGGTGACGCTGAACGGACAGAAAATGCCGCTGGAGGATTTTGCCGCGATGTTTGGTCTGGAAGCGCCTGCTCAACCGGACGCGGCGCCGCAGGAAGGCCAGCCGCAACAGGATGACGCCGCTCCTCAGCAGGACGACGCCGCCCCGCAGCCGTAACTTATCGTCTCAGGAGACGGCCATCGCGCGCCGTCTCCCTCATTTCCGTGTCACCAGCCGCGGCGGCATAATCTGGTTTCGCGCCTCGCCGGTGCCTTCCTCCAGCCGTCGCAGCATCGACTCTGCCAGGGTTTTCCCCATCTCGCGCGCCGGGGTCGTTACCCAGGTGAGCGGCAGGTCATCCAGCGCCGCCTCCGGCACGTCGGCGAAGGCCGCCAGCGCCACCCGCTGTTCGAAATAGCTCTCGACGCCATCCTCTCCGCTCTGCCTTCCGGCCCGCAGTAAACCAAACCATGCGCCGGTGGCCACCACGTTGTTGTAGCACAGCACCGCGGTGATGGTGGGGTTCTGGCGCAACAGCCCCGCCATCGCCTCCGCCGCCTGCTTCTGGCTCGACTCGCACTCCAGCACCCATTCGCTGTGAAACGGCAGACCGTATTTCAGCAAGGTGGCGCAATAGCCGCCGACCCGCTCGGCGCGCGTCAGCGACGAGCTCTGCCCGCCAAGCCAGGCGATCCGCTGATGGCCGCGGCGGATAAGATGCTCGGTCACCAGCTGCGCCGCCTGCATGTTGTCCGGGCGGATTAGGTCGACATCGTCAAGGTAGCTGGCGCGGGAAGCAAACACCAGCGGCACGCCGGCCTGCGCGGCCCGATCGCGCAGTTCGCTCCCGCGATCGATCGACCCGGCGATGATCACCCCGTCGACCCCCTGCGCCGCGAGGGTATCTATCTTCTCGCCGCTGCGCCCGCCCTGGGTGAGGAACACCATTTTCCCCTGCCTTTCCAGGGCGTCGGTGAGGCCGGCGGTTAATTCGGCGTAAAACGGCTTTGACAGATCGCTAACGATAAGGCCAATCACCCCGCTCTGCCCGCCACGCAGCGAGGCGGCCTGGCGGTTGCGCACGAATCCCAGCTGTTCGATGGCCTGATTAACCCGCTCGCCGGTGGCGCTGGAGATGCGCCCTTTACCGCTCAGCACCAGCGAGACGGTGCTCACGGAGACCCCGGCGGCTTGCGCCACATCATTGATGGTGATCTTTTTTGCGATAGCCATAACGTGCTGGCTGACTCCCTTGCCTGTCGATAAAACGTTTTATCATTGTGCGATCTTTATAAACCTTATTATCGCTTGATTATGTGATTTTTATCGCACTAAAAAATGGTAAAACGTTTTATCTTGCCGTGGCGTTAGTTCTTCCCGACCACTTGAGAATCAGGAACCGTGTTATGACGGCGAAAACAGCACCAAAAATCACTTTATGGGAGTTTTTCCAGCAGCTCGGAAAAACCTTTATGCTGCCCGTAGCGTTGCTCTCGTTTTGTGGGATCATGCTGGGGATCGGCAGTTCGTTAAGCAGTCACGATGTTTTGACGCTGCTGCCGTGGCTGGATATGCCGCTGCTGCAGGCCATCTTTATCTGGATGAGCAAAGTCGGCTCCTTTGCCTTCAGCTTCCTGCCGGTCATGTTCTGTATCGCCATCCCACTGGGGCTGGCGCGGGAGAACAAAGGCGTCGCCGCCTTCGCCGGCTTTGTCGGCTACGCGGTCATGAACCTGGCGGTCAACTTCTGGCTGACGGCGAAAGGCATTCTGCCCACCACCGACGCCGCGATCCTGAAGGCCAACAATATCCAGAACATCATCGGTATTCCGTCGATCGATACCGGGATCCTCGGCGCGGTTATCGCCGGGATTATCGTCTGGCTGCTGCATGAACGCTTCCATAACATTCGCCTGCCGGACGCCCTGGCTTTCTTTGGCGGCACCCGCTTCGTGCCGATCATCACCACCGTGGTGCTGGGTCTGGTCGGGCTGGCTATCCCGCTGGTGTGGCCAGTCTTCGCCATGGGGATCAACGCCCTCGGGAAGATGATCAACAGCGCCGGGGATTTTGGCCCGATGATCTTCGGCACCGGCGAGCGACTGCTGCTGCCGTTTGGCCTGCACCACATCCTGGTGGCGCTGATCCGCTTCACTGAAGCCGGCGGTACCCTCGACGTCTGCGGCCACAGCGTCAGCGGCGCGCTGACCATCTTCCAGGCGCAGCTAAGCTGCCCAACCACCCACGGCTTCTCCGAAAGCGCCACCCGCTTCCTGTCGCAGGGTAAAATGCCGGCCTTCCTCGGCGGCCTGCCGGGAGCCGCGCTGGCGATGTACCACTGCGCCCGTCCGGAAAACCGGCATAAAATTAAAGGCCTGCTGATCTCCGGGGTCATCGCCTGCGTGGTCGGCGGCACCACCGAGCCGCTGGAGTTCCTGTTCCTGTTCGTCGCGCCGGTCCTGTATGTCATCCACGCGCTGCTGACCGGTCTCGGCTTTACCATCATGGCGGTGCTCGGGGTGACCATCGGCAACACCGACGGCAATATCATCGACTTCGTGGTGTTTGGCATCCTGCATGGCCTGGCGACCAAGTGGTATCTGGTGCCGGTGGTAGCTGCTATCTGGTTCGCGGTCTACTATGCCATCTTCCGCTTCGCCATTACCCGCTTCAATCTGAAAACGCCGGGCCGCGATATCGACACCGCCGCCAGCGTGGAGAAAGCCGTCGCCGGTACCATCGGCAAATCCGGCTATAACGTGCCGGCGATTCTGGCGGCGCTCGGCGGCGCCGAGAACATTGTTTCGCTGGATAACTGCATTACTCGTCTGCGTCTGTCGGTACACGATATGAGCAAAGTGGACGCCGCCGCGCTGAAAGCCCATCGCGCCATCGGGGTGGTTCAGCTCAATCAGCATAACCTGCAGGTGGTTATTGGCCCGCAGGTGCAGTCGGTAAAAGATGAAATGGCCGTACTGATGAATACTGTTCAGGCCTGACCCCACTGGTCCCCCTTCCGCGCGGAGGGGGACATTCGCTAAGGAAGTTCCGATGTTTGATTTTGCCACCCCCATCGACCGCCACGGTACCTGGTGCACACAGTGGGACTATGTCGCCGACCGGTTTGGCGCCGCCGACCTGCTGCCGTTCACCATCTCCGATATGGATTTCGCCACCGCGCCCTGCATTCTCGACGCCGTCAGCCAGCGGCTGGCCCACGGGGTGTTCGGCTACAGTCGCTGGCAGAACGAGGCGTTTCTCGGGGCGATTGCCCACTGGTACGCCAGCCGGTTTAACAGCGTCATCGATCCGCAAACGGTGGTCTACGGGCCGTCGGTTATCTACATGGTGGCGGAAACCATCCGCCAGTGGTCGAGCGAAGGCGACGGCGTCGTCGTCCATACCCCTGCCTACGATGCATTCTATAAGACCATCACCGCTAACCGCCGGGAGATTGCCCCGGTGCCATTGACCCTGACGGATAATCAGTGGCACTGCGATATGGCCCGCCTGGAATCCGCGCTGGCGGAACCGAAGAATACCCTGCTGCTGCTGTGCAGCCCGCACAACCCAACGGGGAAAGTCTGGCGTCGCGAGGAGCTCCAAACCATGGCGGCCCTGTGTCAAAAACATGGCGTCAGGGTGATTAGCGACGAAATTCATATGGACATGACCTGGGGCGAACACCGCCATATCCCGTGGAGCGAGGTCGCTCAGGGGCCATGGGCGCTGTTCACCTCCGGTTCAAAGAGCTTTAATATTCCGGCCTTTACCGGGGCCTATGGCTTTATCCCCGAGGCGAACGCGCGCGACAGCTACCTGCAGGCGCTGAAGGCCCGCGACGGGCTCTCTTCTCCCTCCGTGCCGGCGCTGGTCGCCCATATCGCCGCCTACCGCGACGGGGCTCCCTGGCTCGACGCCTTGCGTGACTATCTGCAGGCGAATATGCGCTATGTCGCCGCTACGCTTAACAATGCCTTCCCCGCACTCTGCTGGCAGCCGCCGGAGGCCACCTACCTGGCGTGGATCGACCTGCGCCCCCTGAACATCGACGACCACGCGCTACAGCAGGCGCTGATCGCCGAACAGAAGGTGGCGATTATGCCGGGTTATACCTATGGTCCTGAGGGCAACGGCTTTCTGCGCCTCAACGTCGGCTGCCCGCGCGAGAAGCTGGAACGCGGTGTCGAAGGACTGATTGCCGCCCTGCGCAGCCTCAGCTGATTCGACGCGCAATCTACAGGTCATCGCGCCGGCGGAATGCCAGGTAGCCGGCGCCGAGGGTAAAGATGGCGACTATCACCACCAGCAGAATAAACCCGTGGTGGTTGCTCGCCAGCGGGATCCCGCCGACGTTCATGCCGAAGAAACCGGCGACGATGTTAATCGGCAGCGCGAGAACGGTGATCACCGTCAGGGTGTAGAGGGTGCGGTTGCTCTGCTCCAGCTGGCGGGCGCCAATCTCCTCCTGCAGCAGACTGATACGCTCGATCAGGCCGGACAGGTCGTTGAGCACCACGCTAAACTCTTCGGTGAACTGACGAAACGCCTGCACCACTGCACGATCCATCCACGCCGGCGGCCGGTTAAGCAGCCGGAACATCGCCGCCGGCTCCGGCGCCAGCAGCCGCTGAAAACGTAAAAGCATCCGCCGCAGCCGCGCCAGATCGGCCCGGTTGCGCTGCACGTGATTGCTCAGGAGACGCTCTTCAATAAGGTCGACATGGCGGCTGGCCTGGCGGACGACCTGCTCCAGCACTTCCTCCTGCTCCTCCAGCAGAAAAGCCAGCAGCTCGGTAGAGGTATTCACCCTGAGCGTCTGCAGACGCGGCAGCATCCATTCGATAAACCGCAACGGTTTGAAGCGCGCCGTCACCACCAGCTTAGGGCTACAGTAGAGCCACAGCGTGGCGGTTTCCGCGCTGGTATCCTGCGGACGAAACAGCACATCGTTGAGCACAGCGAACAGATTCTCCCCCTGTCGCTCAATGCGGGTGGTGTGCGAGCCGCTGCGGATCTCCTCGAAGAAAAAGTCCGCCACCGGAAAGTGGCTGGTTAACCATTTTTCGGCGGTGGCATGATTGAGATTCAGGTGTAACCAGATAAACGCCTTGTCATCGGCGAGCGCCTGATAACGGGCGCACACCTCGCCAGAGGCGATGGGCTGCGGGGGGCGCTGTTCATGAAACAGATAACCATGCACCAGACCGGAAACTTCACTATCAAAATCGGGCTTTAACATCTTCGCGGTGACGTCTTGACTCATGGCTCCCTCAGGACACGCACTGGCACTGTTGATGCCCGAATAGCGCCATCTTTCGCTATTTTCCGCGGGCTGGCAAGGTTAATAATCTGGTCATAAAACAGTAACCTGAATGACATATTGCCGTCAGTGTCGCGCGCCACGCAGGCGATGCGATCGGCGCGAATAGAGGGGACTTCTGGCCCTTTTGCTCCGGGGTTATTAAAATAAATTTGATTATCCTCAAAACTTTTTTAGGCAAAAAAGCGTATTACTTTAGCCGCTTAATCATTGCTTACCCTAGTTTATTGAGGAGGAGACCATGAAAACCTATGACCGTAATCGTAACGCTATTGCTACCGGCAGCATGGTAATGATCGCCGGTAACGGCACAACAGGCGTGATTAAAGCTATCCATGGTGAAGGGAAAACCGCCGAGCAGCTTCGCCGGGCGGACTGCGTTGAAATCGACGGCTGCGAGGGCCGCTTTTGCCCGTTAGATCTGATCCGTCTCGGCTTCCATTAATTCCTGCCGCCAGGTCATCAGTAGCAGGCCACCTGAGGCGGCCTGCTCTTTTCCCGGATAATAAAGCGGCTAGCGAAAGCTCCACTGAATACTCATCACAAAGATCGCCGGCACAATAATGCCGCCTTCCACACCGAAATAATCGGTGAAGTTATATTGCAGACCATGATAGAGGTAGGGCGAAAAACCGACGCCGGTGATTTTTTTGGCGGTGCGGTAGGTGCCGGAATCCCCACAGTGGCTGAAGGCGTCAAAGAAAAATTCCCCGGTATAGGCATACACCCCTTTCAGCACCCAGCCGGTATCGTTTTTCAGCCAGTCGCGGCGCACGCCGAGGGTCAAACAGCGATCGTCAAAGCTGTTTTTCATCGTTCCGACCAGCACGCTGTATTTTGAATCCTGAGAAAACTTGCGCTCCACCGAGAAAAAATTGTTATTGAAATGCTCGTTATATTGTCCGTGGTTACCGGTCATATGATAAACATAGGAGCCGGTATTCATCGAATAGAGGTTTAATTCCCCGGCCTGCGCCGACGGCATGGCAACCACCAGTAGCCCTGATAACACAATCCATAATTTATTTAACATTCAGCAACCTACACCACACCCGTAAAAAAGAACCCGGCATACTAGCACCGCTAAACTAAACCGAAGGGCAATCAGATAACCGACGCTGGTCGCGGCAGAAAACATGACCCTATCTGCACTATAGCAGCGGCGCTCCCGCTTCGTTAGCGCTTGCAGCTATACTGCAGACACATTCATCTTATTGATTAAGGACTGCTGTGTTAGCCACTCTCCTCGTTGCGCTGGTCGCTATTATTCATCTCGCCATCCTGGTGCTGGAGATGTTTCTCTGGGAAGCCCCCGCCGGGCGCCGGGCCTTTAACCTCAGCGCCGATTTCGCCCGGGAGACCCGGGTGCTGGCGGCCAACCAGGGGTTGTATAACGGTTTTCTGGCCGCCGGCCTGG
>OKER01000359.1_pt1 | contig 10924 bp, 9 predicted proteins | sample 1610031 | NCBI WGS metagenome assembly OKER01 (sample SAMN04436611, study PRJEB24849) | human gut metagenome | biome: human gut; feature: NICU; material: stool | host: Homo sapiens | place: USA: Saint Louis, MO | collected 2009-12-31
GACGAAACCAGAGTTCAATACGGCGGCGTACGGGGCCCTGATCGGCCATGATAAACGGCACTGTGGCCCAGTCAGGACTTTCCACAGAGACCTGATTGCGAACAGGACAAGGCAGCGCTGGGGCAATCAATACCACTGCCAGATTCTCCAGCATAGAAAACGCCACTGCGCCAGGCAACGTTTCCGGTTTCCCGGCAATCGCCAGGTCGGCTTCTCCCGTAACCACTTTTTCCATCGCATCGGCGGCGTCACCGGTGGTGAGCTTGATTTCTACCGAAGGATGCGCGGCGCGGAAGCGATCGAGAATCGGTGGCAGATGGCTGTAGGCGGCCGTGACCGAACAGAAGATATGCAACTCACCTGACAACGACGGGCCTTTCTGATCGATGGCGTGGCGCAGTTGCTGATACTGCAATAAAGTTTGATGAGCAAATGCCCGCAACTCTTCGCCCGCTTCGGTGAGCGTAACGGTGCGGTTATCACGGACAAAAAGCGCCTGACCAAGATCTTCTTCCAGACGCTGAATCTGTCTTGAAAGTGTGGAAGGACTGACGTGCATGGCGCGTGCACTGCGGCCGAAGTGGCGGCTCTCCGCCAGATGCAGGAAGGTTTTCAGGTCGCGTAAATCCATGAGACAGACTCCACATTTTTACGTTGCATAAATTGCAATGTCACATTGTTAATATATCAATTTAAGCAACACATTTCCTGTTGTAATGTGGGTACATTCTCGCACTACAGCGAACCTAATAACAAAAGCACGACACATCGACGAGGAATCACCATGGCTAACTACTTTAATACACTGAACCTGCGCCAGCAGCTGGCGCAACTGGGTAAATGCCGCTTTATGGCGCGCGACGAATTCGCCGATGGCGCAAGCTACCTGCAGGGTAAAAAAGTGGTCATTGTCGGTTGTGGTGCGCAAGGCCTGAACCAGGGTCTGAATATGCGTGACTCCGGTCTGGATATCTCCTATGCGCTGCGCGCAGAAGCGATTGCGGAAAAACGCGCGTCCTGGCGCAAAGCAACCGAGAACGGTTTCAAAGTGGGGACTTACGAAGAACTGATCCCGCAGGCGGATCTGGTGGTTAACCTGACGCCGGACAAACAGCACTCTGACGTTGTGCGTTCCGTACAGCCGCTGATGAAAGATGGCGCCGCGCTGGGTTACTCCCACGGCTTCAACATCGTGGAAGTCGGCGAGCAGATCCGTAAAGACATCACCGTCGTGATGGTGGCGCCGAAATGCCCGGGTACCGAAGTGCGTGAAGAGTACAAACGTGGTTTCGGCGTGCCGACCCTGATTGCGGTTCACCCGGAAAACGATCCGAAAGGCGAAGGTATGGCCATCGCTAAAGCCTGGGCTGCGGCCACCGGCGGTCACCGTGCGGGCGTGCTGGAATCCTCCTTCGTGGCAGAAGTAAAATCTGACCTGATGGGCGAGCAGACCATCCTGTGCGGTATGCTGCAGGCGGGTTCTCTGCTGTGCTTCGACAAGCTGGTGGCGGAAGGTACCGATCCGGCGTATGCGGAAAAACTGATTCAGTTCGGCTGGGAAACCATCACCGAAGCGCTGAAGCAGGGCGGTATTACCCTGATGATGGATCGCCTCTCTAACCCGGCGAAACTGCGCGCTTATGCGCTGTCCGAACAGCTGAAAGAGATCATGGCGCCGCTGTTCCAGAAACACATGGACGACATCATCTCCGGCGAATTCTCCTCCGGTATGATGGCAGACTGGGCGAACGATGATAAGAAACTGCTGACCTGGCGCGAAGAGACCGGCAAAACCGCGTTCGAAACCGCCCCGCAGTATGAAGGCAAAATCGGCGAGCAGGAGTACTTCGATAAAGGCGTGCTGATGATCGCGATGGTGAAAGCGGGCGTTGAGCTGGCGTTCGAAACCATGGTTGATTCCGGCATCATCGAAGAGTCCGCTTACTATGAATCACTGCACGAGCTGCCGCTGATCGCGAACACTATCGCCCGTAAGCGTCTGTATGAAATGAACGTGGTTATCTCTGATACTGCAGAGTACGGTAACTACCTGTTCTCTTACGCTTGCGTACCGCTGCTGAAAGAGTTTATGACTACCCTGCAGACCGGCGACCTGGGCAAAGCGATTGCTGAAGGCGCGGTAGATAACGCTCAGCTGCGCGATGTGAACGAAGCGATTCGCAGCCACGCTATCGAGCAGGTAGGTAAGAAACTGCGCGGTTATATGACTGATATGAAACGTATCGCGGTAGCCGGCTAATTCCTCGTCGTCTTTCGACTTGCCGATGCGTTGGCTACGGTACGTACACCCCAGTCACATAGTAATCTATGTTCCTGGGGATGTACTTCCTTGCCGCCTTCCGGCAAGCCGAAATCCATAGAGGAATGGATTTGTTTAGTCGGCCTGATAAGCGAAGCGCCATCAGGCAGAAACCCGGAGATTAAGATCCCCGGGTTTTTTATTATTTCCGGTATAGCACTTTGATGATGTGGTAGCCGAACTGGGTATGCAGCGGGCCGGTTGGCTCCAGTTCCGGGCAGGAGAAGACCACTTTATCGAAGGCCGGTACCATCTGGCCCTGGCGGAACTCACCCAGATCGCCGCCGCGTTTGCCTGACGGACAAATGGAGTGTTTCTTTGCCAGCTTGCCGAAATCGGCGCCGCCTTTGAGCTGCTCGAGCAGATCGAGCGCCAGTTTCTCTTCTTTTACCAGGATGTGCAGTGCTGCCGCGGTTTTAGCCATGATTGCGCCTTGATTGAGTTGGGATAAATCAGGGCGCCATAGTAGCACGCGTTACCGGCGATACAGCACCTTGATGATATGGTAGCCGAATTTGGTTTTCACCGGGCCATAGGGTTTAAGCAGCGGACAGCTGAAAACGGCTTGATCAAACGGGCCGACCATCGTCCCCTGCGGGAATTCGCCTAAATCACCGCCATGACGTCCGGACGGACACTTTGAGTAACGCTTCGCCAGATGATCGAAGCTGATGCCCCGTTCCAGTTTGGCGAGGATCTCGTGCGCCAGTTTCTCTTCTTTAACCAGAATATGCAGGGCCGCTGCGCTTTTTGCCATTACCAGATCCTCAGGATGAATTGCGTGGCTGACACTTTACCATCAGCCGGTAAATCTCGGCCTCGCTTTCTGCTACAATCCACACCCCGTTCGAAGATTGAGCAATATTCCCATGCGTTTAAACCCTGGCCAACAACAAGCCGTCGAATTCGTTACCGGACCGTGCCTGGTGCTGGCGGGCGCCGGTTCCGGTAAGACCCGCGTTATTACGAATAAAATCGCCCACCTGATCCGCGGCTGCGGCTATCAGGCGCGCCATATCGCGGCCGTCACCTTTACTAACAAGGCCGCGCGCGAAATGAAAGAGCGCGTCGGGCAAACGCTGGGGCGAAAAGAGGCGCGCGGGCTAATGATTTCCACCTTCCACACCCTGGGACTGGACATCATCAAACGTGAATACGCCGCGCTGGGAATGAAATCTAACTTTTCCTTGTTCGATGATACCGACCAGGTCGCGCTGCTCAAAGAGCTCACCGAAGGGTTGATCGAAGATGACAAAGTGGTGTTGCAGCAGCTGATCTCGACGATCTCCAACTGGAAAAACGATCTGAAAACCCCGGCGCAGGCGGCGGCTGGCGCGAAAGGCGAACGGGACCGCATCTTCGCCCACTGCTATGGGCTCTATGATGCGCATATGAAGGCCTGCAACGTCCTCGATTTTGACGACCTGATCCTGCTACCGACGCTGCTGCTGCAGCGAAATGAAGAGGTGCGCGAGCGCTGGCAGAACAAGATCCGTTACCTGCTGGTGGATGAGTATCAGGATACCAACACCAGCCAGTATGAGCTGGTGAAGCTGCTGGTGGGGCAGCGCGCGCGCTTTACCGTGGTGGGTGATGATGACCAGTCGATCTACTCGTGGCGCGGCGCGCGGCCGCAGAACCTGGTGCTGTTAAGCCAGGATTTTCCGGCGCTGCAGGTGATCAAACTTGAACAGAACTACCGTTCATCAGGGCGTATTCTGAAGGCTGCCAACATTTTGATCGCCAATAACCCGCACGTGTTTGAAAAGCGGCTGTTCTCAGAACTTGGCTACGGTACCGAGCTGAAAGTGCTCTCCGCCAATAACGAAGATCATGAAGCGGAGCGCGTCGCTGGCGAACTGATTGCCCACCACTTTATTAATAAAACAAACTACAAAGATTACGCCATCCTTTATCGCGGCAATCACCAGTCGCGGGTCTTTGAAAAGATGCTGATGCAGAACCGCATCCCGTACAAAATCTCGGGCGGCACCTCGTTCTTCTCGCGTCCGGAAATTAAAGATCTGCTGGCCTATCTGCGCGTGCTGACCAACCCGGATGACGACAGCGCCTTCCTGCGTATCGTCAATACGCCGAAGCGAGAGATTGGCCCGGCGACCTTGCAAAAACTGGGCGAATGGGCGATGAGCCGCAATAAAGGCTTATTCACCGCCAGCTTTGATATGGGGTTAAGCCAGACGCTGACCGGGCGCGGGTATGAATCCCTCACTCGTTTCACCCACTGGCTGCGGGAAATTCAGCAACTGGCCGAGCGTGAACCAGTCAATGCCGTGCGGGATTTAATTCGCGGGATTGATTATGAGTCCTGGCTATATGAAACCTCGCCGAGCCCGAAAGCCGCGGAAATGCGGATGAAAAACGTCAACCAGCTGTTCACCTGGATGACCGAGATGCTGGAAGGCAGCGAAATCGATGAGCCGATGACCCTGACGCAGGTGGTCACCCGCTTTACCCTGCGGGACATGATGGAGCGCGGCGAATCGGATGAAGAGCTCGATCAGGTGCAGCTGATGACCCTCCATGCCTCAAAAGGGCTGGAGTTCCCGTATGTTTACCTGGTGGGAATGGAAGAGGGATTGCTGCCGCACCAAAGCAGCATCGATGAAGATAACGTCGATGAAGAGCGCCGGTTAGCCTACGTCGGCATCACCCGGGCGCAAAAAGAGCTGACCTTTACGCTCTGTAAGGAGCGTCGACAGTATGGTGAGCTGGTGCGCCCGGAGCCAAGCCGTTTCCTGCTTGAGCTCCCGCAGGACGATCTGATATGGGAGCAGGAGCGAAAAGTCATCTCTGCGGAAGAACGTATGCATAAAGGCCAGGCCAACGTCGCGAATATTAAAGCGATGCTGGCGAAGGCGAAAAAAGGCTAACGCCTCAGGCGACAAACTGCTGCCAGGCGGCGGAGAAGGGCATTACCAGCAGCAGTGAGGGCAGCATATTGGCGGTGGGGAAGGCGCGGATCCCGCACAGACGAAAACCAGTCGCCAGCATAATGATGCCGCCGCAGGCGGTGAAGTCGGCGATCATCGCCGGATTGATCAGCGCCATGATAAAGGTTGCCGCGAAAAACAGGATAATGAAGACAATCAGCTGGGGAATAAAGATCACGGTGATGATATACCCTAGCGTAGAGGCGAAAATCGCGGCAGTGAAAAAGTCGAGTATCGACTTGGTCAGCAGAATGGTCGGGTCGCCGGTCATCCCTTCGGTTAAAGCACCGAAAATCCCGGTGCCGCTGGCGCAGAAGAGGATCAGCACGGCGATAAACTGATTCATAAAATCTTCCGCACTCACGCTGGCGCTGGCCTGCGCCGGGAAAATGCGCTCAATGGGCGTGCGCAGCGTTGTCCCGGCCCGCTCAATCCATTTTTCAATATTCAGCAGGCCGCCGATAATCGTGCCGACAATAATGGCCAGGGCAATGGGCGGCAGATTATGCAATTTATTGACAAAGAAGATACCCATGCTGATGGAGATCAATCCGGCAATCAGCGGCAAGGTCTTTTTGAAGTGTTCCGGAATAAAGCGATTCAGCGAGGCGCCGGCCAGTGCACCGACGAGAAGCGAGCCGCTACAGACAAATATACCTATTGCCATCATTTATTCTCCCTAATAAAAACAGGGCCTGAATATTCAGGCCCTGAAGTCTGTCTTTAATATTACTTAATGTTAAAGACACGGCTGGCATTGCCCCAGGCAATTTTATCTTTCAGGCCCGCTTCAAGTTCTAACGGATCAAACCAGTCACAAGCCTGATGAATATCTTCATACGGATAATCGACAGAGAACATCACACGATCGGCGCCCATGACTTCAATGGCATTATTCAGCGAATGGGTATTAAAATGGCCGCTGGTGGTAACAATGAAGTTATTCTGCAGGTAGTGCATTAACGGTTTTTCCGCTTTACCCAGACCGCAGCCGAAACGCTGACGATAGAGGCGGTGCTGAGTGCGCGGCAGCATATGAACCAGCCCTTCGCCGAGGTGGCCCAGTACCAGATTGAGGTTAGGATAACGATCGAACAAACCACTCATCATCAGACGGATAGCATGCACTGCCGTTTCCTGCGCAAAGCCCCACGCGGAGCCGATCAGGCTTTCGTAACCAGTGTAGATGCCGCGCGCAGGCCCTTCCAGCGGTTCGCGAGGATGCAGGTACACCGGTACGTTCAGCTCGTTGACCTTATCCCAGAAAACCAGCATCGATTCGTCATCAAGATACAGGCCATGCTCGCTATCTTTAACGTTGGTATAGCCGTTGATCAGCGCGCCTTTCATGCCTAGTTTCTTCACAGCGCGCTCCAGCTCTTCCGCCGCGGCTTCCGGGTTTTGCAAGGCCAGGGTGGCGAAAGCGCTAAATTTATCCGGATTTGGCTTCACATAATTCTCGACGATAAAATCGTTAGTATCACGAGCAAAAGAGACCGCTTTGGCTTTATCTAAAATAGATTGCGCGCCAGGTGAAGTTAGAGAAAGAATGACGTGGTCAATATGACGCTGCGCCATTTCTTCCAGCTGAATACTGCGATCCAGCAGGCGACGTTCAACGTCTTTCATATATTCTGTACCGTTACGGCCGGCTTCACCGGTTGAATCCCACAGACGGTTATTTTCAGGAGTGGAGACGTGTTCTTCTAAAGCGATTTTTCCGCGCATGATATATTCCTTGCGATATTTGTTAGTATGGCTTGATGCAATGAGAATAAAAGCTTTCTCGTATTGCCAGCAATAAACCAAACGTAATAGGGATTATCAGTAAAACTAATACAGCGGTATATTTCGCGGTTTAGATCGTAATAGATCCGCTCTGCTGAGCGGGATCGGCAAGTGCGGCGATCAGCGAGCGTAGCCAGATATGCCCGGGATCGCGGTGCAGCCGCTGATGCCAGACCTGACGGATGGCGATCCTGGCGAGAGGAAAAGGTAGCGGCCAGCTGCGGCAGGGATAGCGGCGGGTGATATGCCGCGCCACCTGTTCCGGGACGACGGCAATCATATCGCTTTCGGCCACCAGCTCGCCGGTACCTAAAAAGCTCGGTAATGTCAGCGCGATCCGCCGGGGCATACTGTGCTCATCAAGCCGCTTATCCATATCGCCGTGGGCAGTCCCCTCCACGCGGATCGCCAGATGCTTTTCCTGCCGCCAGTCTTCGGCACGAAGCTGGGTTCGAATACGTGGGTGATTTTCCGCCGCGAGGCAGACATACGATTGATCGAAGAGATGCTGCTGGTAGACGCTATCCGGAAGCTGCGTCAGGTAGCCGATCGCGAGATCACACTTCCCGGATTCGAGGGCGTTGAGGGTCTGCTCATCCAGATTCTGTACCGTAAAGGTGATCCCGTCCGCCGCCTGCTGCTGGAGCGCAATTTGCAGCAAAGGCAACAGCGTCATTTGACTGATATCGGTCATTCCGATCGTGAAGTTACGCTGGCTCTGCTGGGGAAGAAATTCAGGTTTGACGGCTAAATCGTTATCGGCAAGCTGGAGAAGGGTAAATACAGTCGGGGCGATCGCGTCCGCTCGCGGCGTCGGCATCATCCGCTGTCCCACCCGGACAAACAACGGGTCAGCAAAATGATCCCGTAGTTTTTCAGCAAAAGGCTGCCGGTGGGTTGGCTGATATTCAGCGCGTCAGCCGCCGGGGAGACATTGCCTAGCCGGTAGAGCGCGGAGAAAAAGCGTAGCGATTTGAAATCCAGTTCTTCCCGCATCCGCCCTCCTGGCTGGATATTATCTTGGCGTATCGCCGCTGGTGACCCGTAGCGTCCAGTGGACGTAGCTTTGCCATTGACACTCCTGATCGACCATTTCCCGGCCAAGCGGATGTTCAGCCAGCCAGTTCTCCGGCAGCGTCAGCGTTAACTGGTCGTCGTGAGCGGCCAACTGAATCGCCGGCAACAAATCGTCGCGCCGCCGGCTGGCAAACAGGATCGCCAGTCGCAGCAGGCGACACAGATGTTCGGCCACTCGCGGCGGGACCGCATTCTGCTGATGAAGCGAAGACAGGTCGATGGCGTTGGTCTGATTCAGGAGCAGCGTGGCAATCAACTTCTTCTGCGCCGGGGTAAAGCCGGGCAGGTCGAGGTTATTGACCAGATAAGCCGCGTGCTGCGGCGCGCGCTTGAAATCCACACTCAGCCCAATTTCATGCAGCGAGCAGGCGCTGAGGAGTAAATCGCGGCTCAGCGGGTCCAGCTCCCAGCTGCCGTCCAGCTGACTGAGCAGATGGCTGGCCAGACTGGCGACGCGCTGGGCCTGCTCGGTGTCGATCATAAAACGGCGCTGAATATTGCGCAGGGTGCGGCTGCGGATGTCCTGTTCGACAGAGAGATGCAGCATGCCGTACACCAGACCTTCGCGTAACGCGCCGCCTGCCAGGGTCATACACTGAATATTCAGTTCGCTGAAGATAGCGATCAGGATCGCCAGCCCGCTCGGGAACACCAGCGCCCGCTCAAGGGTTAAGCCTTCGATCTCCAGCTCTTCCAGACGTCCGCACTGGATGGCGCGCTGTTTAAGCTGCTGGAGTTTGGCGAGGGTGATGCGTTCATCCATCCCCTGCGCCATCATAATTTCCTGCAGCGCCTGAACGGTGCCGGAAGCGCCGACGCACACTTTCCATCCGTGATAGCGCAGCACATCGGCGATGGGTAATAACACCTCGCGCGCGGCCGCTTCGGCGAGATCGAAATTCTCTTTCGTCAGGCTACGGTCGGCAAAATAGCGTTCAAGCCAGGTCACACAGCCCATCGACAGACTGAACAGCGAGGTCGTTTGCGCGCCGGTGCCGGTCACCAGCTCGGTGCTGGCGCCGCCGATATCGACCACCAGACGCTGATCGGCGCCGCCGGTGGTGTGGGCGACACCCTGGTAAATCAGGCGCGCTTCTTCTTCGCCGCTGATCACCTGCACTGGCGTGCCGAGGATCTCTTGCGCTTTCGCCAGAAACTCCTCTGCATTGACGGCAAGACGTAGCGTGGCGGTGGCCACGACGCGGATTTGCGTCGGCGGAATATCCTGCAGGCGTTCGGCAAACAGGCGTAAGCACTGCCAGCCGCGCTCCATCGCTTCCGCGGAGAGCGTGTTGTCGCTATTCAGACCGGCGGCCAGACGAACCTTACGCTTAATACGGCTCAGCGTCTGGATGCTGCCCGCCACCTCGCGCACCACCAACATATGGAAACTGTTGGAACCCAAATCAATGGCGGCATACAGCGAGGTGGAACTCATACTCTTCATCGTTCAGAAGGCTCCCTGGTTGGCGGAGCGCTTAGGCCCGGTCCACATCACTGAGCGGGTTGCCAGAGGAAGGTCGCCCTGGCTGATTCTGAATGATTGAGCGTATGGCATAGATTTCTTAACCTGAACGACGACGATTGCGCGGTGGACCGTTGCGGCGCGGGCCGTTGCCTGGGCGCGCACGGGTCAGACGCAGCGGCTTAGGCAGGTCGGTCATCAGCGCGTCCGGGTTGTACTTACTGACCGGGATCGAGTGACCAATATAGGTTTCGATTGCCGGCAGGTTCAGCGCGTACTCTTCGCAGGCGAGGCTGATAGAGTTGCCGCTAGCGCCAGCGCGGCCGGTGCGGCCGATGCGGTGAACGTAATCTTCGCAGTCGTCCGGCAGATCGTAGTTAAAGACGTGGGTCACGGCCGGAATATGTAAGCCGCGCGCAGCAACGTCAGTTGCGACCAGAATATCGAGATCGCCACGAGTAAATTCGTCGAGAATACGCAGACGCTTTTTCTGCGCCACGTCGCCGGTCAGCAGACCTACACGATGGCCGTCAGCGGCGAGATGACCCCAGATATCTTCACAACGGTGCTTGGTGTTGGCGAAGATGATGGCGCGATCGGGCCACTCTTCTTCCAGCAGCGTCTGCAGCAGGCGCATTTTTTCTTCGTTGGAAGGGTAGAACAGCTCTTCTTTAATACGGTGGCCCGTTTTCTGTTCCGGTTCCACTTCGACATATTCGGCGTTGTTCATCTGCTCGAACGCCAGTTCGCGAACGCGATAAGAAAGAGTCGCGGAGAACAGCATGTTCAGGCGCTGCGTCGCCGGCGGCATGCGGCGGAACAGCCAGCGGATATCTTTAATAAAGCCGAGATCGTACATGCGATCGGCTTCGTCCAGTACGACGACCTGAATGGCGCCGAGGTTAATGTGGTTCTGTTTCGCGTAATCGATCAGACGACCAGTGGTACCGATCAGAATATCGACACCGCTTTCCAGCACTTTCAGCTGCTTGTCGTAGCCGTCGCCGCCGTAAGCCAGACCCAGCTTCAGACCGGTGGCCTGCGCCAGCGGTTCAGCATCCGCGTGGATCTGTACCGCCAGTTCACGCGTTGGTGCCATAATTAGCGCGCGCGGTTGGTTAACCTGGCGATCGGCGATAGCCGGGTGAGAGAGAAGATAATGAAACGTTGACGTCAGGAACGCCATCGTTTTACCGGTACCGGTTTGCGCCTGCCCGGCGACATCGCGGCCTTCCAGCGTCAGCGGAAGGGCGAGGGCCTGAATGGGTGTGCAATTATGAAACCCTTTCTTTTCAAGGGCTTCAATGACTGCCGGGTGCAGGG
>OKER01000360.1_pt1 | contig 10921 bp, 13 predicted proteins | sample 1610031 | NCBI WGS metagenome assembly OKER01 (sample SAMN04436611, study PRJEB24849) | human gut metagenome | biome: human gut; feature: NICU; material: stool | host: Homo sapiens | place: USA: Saint Louis, MO | collected 2009-12-31
GATTGGAGTGAGGCATTCTAAGAGCCGAACGGAAATCATGTGGAAAATGTCATACATTATATTTATTTTTTATCTTTATATCTGTATAGATATGGTCCGTCTCCGGCATCTGTCCTTTTTGGATCATGTTATACAGAAGATTCGGAGGCCGGTATCCCTGTTCGTATCCTTCCTGGTCAATCAAAAAATCATACCGGTCTTCTTTCAGTGCTTTCGTATTTTTCGGCGTGGCGTCATACACTATGACATAAGGGCGTTTCTCAAGTTTCAGTTTCTCGAAAGCCAGACACACCCCGGCCTGCCCGCCGGATGCCACAAAGACACCGGAAAGATCCGGGGCGATCGCCATCGTATTCTCAATGATCTTCTGCACTTCCCTCGTCTCGTCAAAACTGCTCTGGACTCCGAGCAGTTCCATGTCAGGATATGCATTCTTAATCTCCTGTACGAATCCCTCCACACGGAGGCTGTTTACACTGTTAGTGAAAAACCCTGTGATCACAAGGACCTTCCCTTTTCCCCGTGTCAGCATTCCCATGAGTCCCGCGGCAGTACGGCCGCTTTTTTTGTTATCCAGGCCTACAAAGCACGCTCGTTTTGTGCCAACGATATCTGAGTTGAATGTCACTACCGGAATTTCTTTTTCTTCCATCAAGCGGTTCAGCCGTTCTCTCACATACTCTGACTGCACCGGCATGATCGCAAGGCCGTCGATCCCTTTTGATTCCAACTCATCAATCGCTTCCATCTGAGCCTCTTCATCTACTGATTCTATATCCTTTAATAAAAGTTCCACTCCTAAATATTCAAGTTCTCTCCCCGCATCCCGGATTCCCTCTTTGACCGGAATCATAAAAGAAGCCTCGGAGAGCTGGGTGATAACTCCGATTTTTATATGTTTGTCCGGATTCTGCGTGTTCTTTCTAGACTTTCTGTTGGAATGGTAGTCTAGTTCTTTGGCAATCGCCAGAATCCGCTCCGCCACTTCCGGCTTAATCCTGCCCCTGTTATTCAGCGCCCGGTCAACAGTACCACGGGAGACTCCGGCACGTTCTGCAATTTCTTTGATTGTTCCTGCCATGTGCTTTCCTCACTTTTTTCTTAAATTTTGACACATTGCACGCATTTGTTTTATTATAACCTCGCCTCTTACAAAAGTAAAGGTTTATCCCGTCTCCTGCCATTGCAAATCATACATAAATGGATTATACTATGAATATATTGAGTATAATAATCAAGTATAGAAGGAGGTTTTATTTATGAATCAAGCAGCAATGTTTCAGCTGAGCTACGGCCTTTTTGTTTTGTCTGCAAAAAACGGCGAAAAGGATAACGGATGTATCGTGAACACCGTACAGCAGATCACCACGACGCCGAACCGCATTTCCATAGCTGTCAATAAAGATAATTTCACCCATGATATGATCAAAGATACAGGTTCTTTTAATGTTTCCATTCTTTCCGAGGAAGTGACTTTTGACATCTTTAAGCATTTTGGATTCCAGAGCGGACGGGATGTTGACAAATTAAAGAACTTTTCTGACTATGAACGTTCCTCCAACGGTATCTTTTATCTGAATAAATACGCCAACGCTTTTCTCAGTGCTTCCGTCGCTGAGACTGTTGATCTCGGCACGCACACAATGTTTATTGCCGATGTGACAGACGGGGAAGTTTTATCGCAAGTTCCTTCTGTTACTTACGCCTATTACCATAAGCACATCAAACCGCAGCCTCAGGAAACAAAAAAGACAGGATGGCGGTGTAAAATCTGCGGTTATATTTATGAAGGCGAGGAACTTCCTGCCGATTTCATTTGTCCGATCTGCAAACATGGTGCTTCTGATTTTGAGCGCATTGTATGACATCTTCTGTATGATTTCCGTTCGGCACTTAGAATCCCTCACTCCAGTCATGCAGAAAATGGATATAATGTCTAACGGAATGATATTTCTTGAACAAAAAGGGGTTTTCAACGATTGTTAAGAAAACTCATAGCTTCGTTTGCTAAAAAGCAGCCAGATTTTTTCTGGCTGCTTTTGACTGTGCTTTATTTATATATTAATTCATATTTTCCATTCGGAAAACTGAATTTTATGTTCCTACTTAAAAAATTTCATTACTTCTTCCAAAGAACCTTCCCCCAATGTAAATTGCTCTAATGTTATATATCTTTTTTCTGCAATCGTGTATTCTTTTTCACAGCATAGGTTTACTATTTCTACTTCATTATCTAATGGCTTGTTCACATTTGATTTAGTCTGATAAGCCTCGAAATATCTTATTCCCAATCTTCGTTGGGACTCTGCGTTGATATGAATACCATCTGGATTGGAATATAATCGTTCTCCAGTTACAAAATAACAATTCCTATTATTTTCTGCGTATCTAAGTAATTCTTGATTAATCAAGTCATACTCTACACAACTTCTCCCAAAACCTGATTTCCCCAAATAATCGCCCAAACCGCCAACAATAAACGGAACCTCTGTAACGCCCAGTTCTTTTCTGAATGAATTAACTAAGACATCAAGTTTTCGATAATAGTCTTTATATTTCTCGCTATGGCTATCACTTTCTCCTTGATGCCACAAAATTGCAATTAATTCACTAGTTTTCATAGCAAACTTTGCCTCACTAATTGCATGGCAAAATAAAGTTTCTTCTGCATTCCATTCGTCAATAGAGCTACCTCCTTCTGCACAGGGAATTAGTCCAATCTGCTCACTTTCATTAGCATTGCACCAAGCCTGCGCAAATGATGCCGCTGGTCCAACACCAGCAACAGATCTGTCAAAATGAATGGGTTCTGACATCATCTGCCATCTACCATTTCTAAGCATAAGAATATTTTCGTTATAAATTGGCATGACTTCATGCAAAAAAACCACGTCCTGCCATATTAGATTGACCTATAAGTAAAACTGATTTCATTTTTAATCTCCTTGTAAATTCTGATTTATTGTTTTACAACGATTGTGATCAAGAGTAAGTCATCATTTTCTGTATTAGGCTGATTTTGACTATACTTAAACTATATGTGATTATGCATTGTTTGTATCTTAACTCATATTTTCCATTCGGCAAACCGGAATTTATGGTTCCCATTTCAGATAAACCATATCTACTAACTGAACTCCGCCTTCAAACATAGGGTGATCATAATGATCTGTAAAAAAATTCTTTACTCTGTGTGATTCTTTAAAACCGCAGTTTTTATAAAAAGAAAGCGCCGAATAACAATCACCGGTTCCGACGAACAGAGCACTGCAGTCAGAACAATAAGCAAACAGGAACTGTATCAGTTTTTTTCCATATCCTTTTCTCCAGTAATCAGGCAAAACCGCAATGTTTTTGAGTTCATAGACGCCATCATCTTCTTGTGTAATTACGCATTCAGCTTTCACACCATTATCATCCAAAATAAACATTTCGCCACGTTCAAGGTATTCGTCTATCATATTTTCCGATTCATCAGCCAGCAATAACAAGTCTATATAATTTTTCTTTTTGTCTGTAATTTTTCGTATATCCACTACATCCCTCCATAAATTCTAATTTTCATAACACTTTAACCTGAATTTTATCTGTCCAACTCTAAAAAATATTCTCGGTTATCAAAGTGACGAACTCCATCAACATGAGAAGTAATACCATCCCTTTCATAAACAAAACCAAGCTTCTCAAGCACCTTTGCAGAAGCAGGGTTTTCTTTTGCATGACAGCCAGCAATTCGTTTTATACCCAAATTGGCGGCAGCAAAACTGAAAATTGCCTGCATCGCTTCGGTGGTATAGCCGTGATTCCAATGCGTTTTCATGATATTATATCCGACTTGAAATTGTTGCCATCGTTCTTCCCAAATTAACCCACCGGAACCGAAAAGTTCCCCTGTTTCTTTCAATACAAATCCCCAAATGTAATTGTCATTTTCTAGGATATTTCCTATATCATCTTGTTTCCACTCAATTTCCTTCAGCCATTCAATTGTATCATCAATTGAATAGTGAGGAAGCCAACTTACATATTCCGCTACTTTCGCATCGCCCGTCCACCCATGATAAGCGATATCCGCATCTTCAAGCGTAAGCGGGCGGAGAAACAAACGTTCTGTTTCTATTATTTTTATCATTTCAGCATCCCTACAAATTCTAATTTATCGGGTACAGCATTTACCCCAAAGCATAGCATATAAGAGTTATTGCACCTTTGGTTTTACAATATAAATTGTTCCCTCAATAGCATAACCCAGCTTTTCATAATAAGGGTTGTTACCGCTTAGAACATATATCTCTTTGCCAGAAAAATCATTGCATACCTGCTCCATCAGCAGTCTGCCAAATTCTTTGCCGCGATGAGATTTATCCACCAGGAGGTCATAAACGTAAACACCAAACCCATCATCGTCTCGGCAGCGGATATAGCCGCAAAGCTGCTCCATTCCTCTCCCTCTCGCTCAAGCAGAGCAAAAAGCCGGCTTTTGTCTTCTGCATGAAAACGTCTAATCATAACTTGATTTTTTGACACTGTGTATTCCTCTCTATTTAGTTATTATCTACTCCTGATCCGTCAATGGCTGCTTTTATACAAGAAATACTAATCATGTAGAAAATGTCATATCTAGTTGATTCGCTCAGCATTCATTTCCGCATTAATATGCCATTCCCCATTTTCTTTTACGGTAACATTCTGCCAATGAAAACTATGGTCCTCGATCTTAGTAAAAACCCACTTTCTTCTCTTATCATTAATGAATGTAAGAACTATCATATCGTCTTGTTTTCTTGCTTCAAGTCTTATTATTTTTCCAGTGTAACCATAAGCGACATCCCATGCATGTGTATCGGGATTATAAATGCGAAGCGACGTTCCATATTCATAATCTGGCAGGATAATAACATCTTGAATTGCCATTCCTTCAAGAACCCATGAAAAGTGCCATTCACCTTTAACTACAAAACTATTGTTATTGTCTACATAGTCAATTTTCCAGCTGCCAATAAGTTTTCCAAAATAATCGTATTCATCAGGCAGTGCTGTATTTTTTCTTTCGCTTATCAGTGCTTCTAAAAAGTCCTGCATATTCTAACGCCTCCTCTAAAAATAAATAATATCTGTTACAAACTTTTGATATCTCTATATTTTTAATTCAGCACCAGTTTTTCAATGGCTTTGGCCACGCCATCCCTGTTATGGTCGTCCGTAATATAATCTGCTATCGCTTTCATATCATCTGAGCCGTTTTCCATGACAACTCCGATCCCGGCTGCCAAGATCATTTCATAATCATTTTCGGCATCTCCGCAGGCCATGACATTTTCCTTTTTCAAATCCAGATGTTCCATCAGGTGAGCAAGTGCATCTCCCTTATTACATGAATCAAGGGAAATCTCCAGATTATTTTTCAGAGAGGCCACAACCGTATATAATCCGCTTTCCGTCAATTCTTTTCTGGCTTTTGCCCGCTCTTCCTGATCTTCAAAAAACAGCGTCATCTTTTCAGATGTTCCGCCTTCCTGTATAATATAGTCCTTGAGATCTTCCACCGGTGTTCTGGATGCATGTATCATCTCCTCAGAATATTCTCCCAGATGAAACGACCCGAGTCTGTCCAGTTCTTCCTTATAGCAGTACACTTCTCCATCTTTGGCTATGCTCCGAAAAGCATGATATGGTCTGACATCTTCCAGGAGCTTAAGTACCTGATCCGTCTCAAACTGGTTCTTGTAGATTGATTTTTTCTTATGCAGATCATAAACTCTGGCTCCATTGCTCAGAATACAGTATCTCATTCTCTTAAGAGCCGTCAGCTTTTTCGGAAGGCCGTTCACTGACCGTCCGGTTGCAGGGACAATCTGAATCCCCCTGTCCATCGCCGCTTCTAAAACTTCTATTGTATGTTCTGTAATTTCCTTGCTGCTTGTCAAAAGTGTACCGTCCATGTCCATGGCGATCAGCTTAATTTCTCGTTTTTTCATCCCGTCCCCCGATGTTCTTTCCGTGTATTTCTGGTTTCTGTTTTATTATACCTCAGAAAAAAATTCCGGAAAAGACCTCCTTTCATTAAATTCCATATCTGAGCGCCATCTGAAACCCAGCAGTCTGTGTTCTCTAAAAACCTTCTCACAACTTACTAGTTCCTTCTTTTCAATTTACTCATAATATACTATAATAAAAGCAATGACAGATACTATATCAGAAAGAGGAATATATATGCGTACAAAACGAATCGATGAAATAGAACAGTATATTATACAAGAAAAATCGGTATCTCTCGACACCTTATGCGATGTCTTTCAGGTATCTAAAAATACGATACGCAGAGATATCGATACACTTGCAAAGACAGGAAAAATCAAAAAAGTTTATGGAGGCGTCACTCTCAATGAAACACTTCCTTCCAAAAAGCTGCTTCCATTTGCAGAACGCCACGAAAAATATATGGAAGAAAAAAAGGCGATCTGCCGCCTTGCCGCAGATCATGTAAAAGACGGGGATATTATTTATATTGATACCGGAACAACCTGCCATAACCTGGTGGATTATATTTCTGAAAAGCGCTGTACGATCATAACAAACAGCCTTCAGGTATCCTTAAAGGCCCTGCCGTATGAAAACCTTACCGTAATCTCTCTTCCCGGTTATTTAAAAAGAGAGACTCTTTCTTTCGTTGATGTAAAAATAGCAGACTATCTGAAAGCGTTTAATATCGGAAAAGCATTCATGGCATGCACAGGTCTTTCGATGGAAAACGGTCTGACCAATGCATCCGAAGAGGAGTACAGAGTAAAGGAGGCAGTCACTGCAAACAGTATGGAACGCTTTGTTCTCGCGGATCATTCCAAATTCGGCATCTTTTCTCTGATGACTTACTGCCCGCTGGAAAAGATCCATTACATTCTCACAGATCAGCCGATTCCGGAAGAATACGAGAATTTCTGCAGTATGAATTCTATCACTGTTGAAACAATAAGATAGTAGCTTTTCACAAATCAAAAACTGTTATGACGCAAAAATGCTCCGCAGGCTTCAAACGCGGAGCATCTATATAATGAAATCATCTCTTATTTACTTTTTCTGCGCTTTTCAATATAGGACAGGATCATATCCGCGGCATCTTCTGCAGTTGTTTTTCCCATATTCAGAGCCAGATCATAATTTCTTACATCGCCCCATTCCTGTCCCGTATAATAATTGTAATAAGATTCCCTTGTCTTATCTTCTTTTCTCATCTCTTCAAGGGTAACTTCCCTTCCCTCAGCTTTCGCAAGACGTTTCAGCCTATATTCATCATCTGCATAAAGAAAAACAGAATATACATTCTCAAAGTCTTTCAGGATATAATCAGCACATCTCCCAAGAAAAACTCCGGACCCGTATCCAGCCAGCTTCTGAATGATTTTTCCCTGCTCTTTATACATTTTGTTGTACACAGGAATATGACCCGGGGTTCCCATCATGACACTGAGACCTTCCATATATTTCGAGCTCTTCCTGTAGTTCAGCTCCTTCATAGATTCTTCATCAAAGGAATCAAATCCAATTTTATCCGCTGCCATATACAGAATTTCCCTGTTATAATACCAAACGTTCAATTTTTCTGCCAGAATTTCTGCTACTTCTGTGCCGCCGCTTCCATGCTGGCGTCCGATCGTGATCAATGTTTTTTCCATCTTTATTTCCTTCCTGATCTGCTGTTGGGTTATCTCATAAGATACCCATCTTATTTATAATTTATGACTATTATAGTTTCTTTAACTACAGTTTTCGCTCTCATTATACTCAATTCATTCCCACAATGCTATAATAACTTTCATTTTCAGCGGATCAATCATAATTTGTTATAAGAGTGGTCTGTCTCTTGTAAAGATTTCACAAACCATCATTTTTCAAAGGATACAAATCCGCAGTCCGTAGGATGATCCAGAATCAGCCCGTTCTTATGTTTCATAAGACAGCATCCGATGGTGAGATCCCCTCCGGCAGCGAGCATATTGAGGATTCCGAGCATGAAAAGCCTGTAATTAGGCACAGCCAGAGAGACAGCAAATATTCCCAGACCCAGCACACAAAAAGGGAGATATAATCCCACCGCATAACTGCTGAATTTTAGAGGCTCCTTACAATGGCAGTATGGTGTCAGAGAACTCCACATGAAACCAAATGCAATACTATGCCATCCCTTTTTGCAGCTCAGACTCCATCCTGCACCGTGCAGCATTTCATGAATGAAGATCGATACAAAGAACAGCCCAAGAAAAAGAACCAGATTTCTGCTGTCTATGGCAAAACCGTCCTTCCCCCAGCGAAGTGTGTAAATGATAAATGCTATAATACAGAACGGCCCTGCAGTCGCGAGTGCCATGACGTTTGCCTTCAGAATAGAGATAATCCCGGAAGATTCCTTGTACCCTGCTTCTTTCATTTCTTTTCTCGTCCTCTCATAGTTTTCGATGCGTTCCTGTTTCTTATCCTCTTTTTTCATACTTCTCTTCCGTCTTTCTTCATTATATACCCAAGTGCATACTACACTTCATTTCCTTTTTAATTTATCATATAACACCGGAAAAGTATTGTAAAATAATCGTAGAATTGCTGCACTTTACAAAAAAGCATCTCGAAGGCATACTGCTTTCAAGATGCTTTTTAAACTTATTTATTTTTCTTTTCTTCGTTTTTCGATGTATTCAAGGATTAAGTCTGCGCAATCTTCCGGGCTGAGCTTTGTCATGTTGACAGCCAGATCATAATTCTGAACATCGCCCCACTTTTGTCCCGTATAATAGTTATAATAAGATTCTCTTGTCTTATCTTCCTTCTTCAGTTCAGATTTTGTAAATTCCCTGCCTTCCGCCTCAGACAGATGTTTTAAACGGAATTCATCATCTGCATAGAGATAAATTGTATAAACATTTTCCATATCTTTCAGTACATAATCTGCACATCTTCCAAGAAATACCCCGGATCCGTATCCTGCAAGCTTGCGGATGATCTTGGACTGTTCCTTGAACATCTGATTGTAGACCGGAATATGTCCCGGTGTTCCCATCATGACACTCAGTCCCTCCACATATCTGGAACTTTTTCTGTAATTCAGCTCCTCGAGGGATTTTTCATCTAAATCATCTACGCCAATCTTTTCCGCTGCCATGTGCAGGACGTCTCTGTTATAGTACCATACATCCAGCTTGTCCGCCAAAGCCTGTGCAACCTTTGTTCCATCACTTCCGTACTGACGGCTGATGGTGATCAATGTTTTTTCCATAGTTTCTCCTTTCCTACCTTAGTCTCAGAAATTTACTATAATATATTCATAATTAGCAACATTCTTCTAGTAATAACTCAGTACATTATAAATATATATCCTAATTATACTCAATTAGTTGCCAAAAGTCTATCTTTTTTCCAAATCCCTGATTTTGTATAGAGATAACCGATAGGGACAGAGACGGACGGTGCGATGAGACAAGCCAGATATACCCCATTCAGGCCGATCATATGGTTGAAAATACCTGCCAAAACGATTCTCACGAGAATACAGTTAACAAAACTGCTCATAAATACATAAACCGTATGTCCTGCGCCTGTCATCAGCGAGTGATAGTTCAGGAACATAGCATAAAATATCTGGCCGATGATCTCAATCCTTAAATTCATTACCGCGGCAGAAATAACTGCCGGATCGTTTGTAAAGAGCGAAGCCAGCCATGGAGCACTGATCTCGATCACTAAAATCACAATTCCCGCCATAGCCAGGCAGATCCGCATACCCTCTCTCATTGTTTCCCTCGCCCTCTCAAACTGTCCTGCTCCCAGATTCTGCGCGATCATTGTAGCCGCACCTCCGGACATGGATGTAATAAACAGCTGGCTGAATTCCTTGATCTTTATACTGATCCCGTTGCCTGCGGAGACATCCACGCCATATTGATTGATAAAGTAGGTGACTGTGAGCCATGAAATTCCCGCGACCGTATTCTGCAGTACACAGGGGACACCCAGTTTCAAAATAGCCAGCAGCTTTCCGATCCTGATTTTAAAATTGTTCAGATAAAATCCATAATAATCCTGATGTTTCCATGTATACGCCAGAGCCGTCACAAAGCTTACAGCCTGGGCACACACCGTGGCATACGCCACTCCTCTGATTCCCTTCTGGAACACCGCCACGAAACCTATGTCCAAAACAACGTTCAAAAGGATTGATGAAAGAATACATAAAAATGGTATCCTGGAATTTCCGGTTCCCCGCATGACGGAACTCAGCGCATTATATCCAAGGATAAAGATACATCCCCCGGCACAAATATGCAGGTATTCTAAAGATTCCCCCATCGCGGGAACACCGAGCATTCCAAGCAGTGTATCTGAGGTCAGATAAATGACAGCGCCGCTGGCAGCCCCAAACAGGAGGGAGATAGAAAAGAGAGTCCCCCCTGCCCGTTTTCTTTCTTTGTGGCTGCCGTTCCCAAAATACTGTCCGATCAGTATATTGCCTCCCAGAGTCAGTCCCACAGCTACCTGGGTCAGAAGGTTCATTATCTGACTGGAATTGTTGATGGCAGAGACACTTCTCTTTCCGATAAACTGACCTGCAATCACCAGATCCGCAATACTGTACAGAGCCTGAAGAACACTAGTCAGCACCAGCGGAAGGGCATAGACCGCCAATTTTTTTCTTACACTTCCTGTTGTCAGATTCCCCTGATTTTCCCTCATGTCCTATCTCTTCTTTCTATTTGTTATAATTCGCCTCTGGATTTCCGTTTTTCCAGCTCTTCCATGATTCCCGCGTATTATTTATCCAGTCTGTAGAAGAACAAAATAACCGCTTCTGCACCCCAAATGATAACCGGAGCCCAGATATAAATATTGGAGATCGCGCTCACCGCGCTTGCCGGCTGCTGTACTGCCGCTCCCG
>OKER01000363.1_pt1 | contig 10870 bp, 8 predicted proteins | sample 1610031 | NCBI WGS metagenome assembly OKER01 (sample SAMN04436611, study PRJEB24849) | human gut metagenome | biome: human gut; feature: NICU; material: stool | host: Homo sapiens | place: USA: Saint Louis, MO | collected 2009-12-31
ATGTAGTAACCATGAGGTGGTCATTGACGCCATAATGGAACTATACAATCAGGACCGCATGGAAATGAGTGTTGTACACGGTCCTTACAGCGTTGGTAAAACGTATATCGCTAGAGCGTTACAGGCTCGATTAGGCAAGGGTCATACCATATATCTGCTTGGACGCTTGGCGAATGAATCCATTCATATTCGATCAATTGAGAGAGAACTAAAGGTGCCATCAGGGTCTTTTAAGACTTTAGAGGATGCATTGCGTGGCGTTTTTCAAGCAAGTCTTGACAAGCGGATCATGCTCATCATAGATGATTATCCTTCATTTGTGGATACGGTTCCACAAGCGCCTATCATATTGCGTGACTTGATGGAAACCTATCGTGACCATGGTAAAGTATTCGTACTCCTCATGGGAACCCATGTGGACGAATTAAAAGGGCGAATCTTGGGCGAATCAAGCTTGATTGCAGCCTACATTCATAATTATTTCAAGGTCAATCCGTTTACACTTGATGATGTGAGAGCATTAGGTTGGGACTATACGGACGAAGATCTTGTTAAGCTATACCATGTAACAGGTGGTATGCCGGGGAATCTCGTGCATATAGATCCCGCCTTATCGGTAGATGAAAATATTGTGCGTCTATTCTTTAAACCACAAGGCATATTATGTACGGAACCACAACGATTGCTTATGCGCTACATTCGTAATGTAGGCGCCGCTAATGCGATTCTCTATGCGTTGGCACAACTGGATAAGCCGTTCTATACAGAATTATGTCATGCCAGTGAGCTTAAGAGTGGTACCTTTGCAACCCGTATGGCCGACCTCTTAGATATGGAAATTATTGGACGTATTCAAGGGGGTAGCCGTGGTCCATTGCGTTACGCAGATTACCATTTTGTGAATACTATGTTCCAATTTTGGTACCAGTTCGTGTTCCCAAATCTTGAGGAAATTAATTGCGGTCAAGGGCAATATATTTACGATACCATTGCAAAACCTGCGCTAGATACACTTGCTTAATACGATTGTTTTAGTGAAATGAATTCGAATTCGTGGGGCTTATAATTGATTTGAATTCGTTCAGTGTATAACAATCGATTCGAATTCAAGTAGCTATGTAAAATTGATCTAAATTGACGTACTTTACTGAAATAGGTTTGTAATTATACACAAATACATATGTAACAACAAAAATTCCGCTGTAAATCTATGCATTTATGGCGGAATTTCTCGTTTGTCTAAATACTCATTTGGGTGTATATTCCAAGTAAGCCTAGGCAGAAAGGAACGAATATGAACGTAAAGCATGTGGTATGTCCCCAAAAGGTATTACAAGCGGTGACAGACCTGAGTTTAGTGCGCGTCTGCCAAGAACGTCGTGTATCGGTGCTTAGTACGGAACGAGCGGTATGGCCCATCGAGGAATTGACCATTGATGCGGCACAAATCGAGCTGTGCCGGCGCTATCGACCGCTCATCGTGCGGTATGCAAGCCGATGCAGTACAGCAATGATGACGGATGACGTGGAATCATTCCTGTGGATCATCTTTATCGAATCCATCTATAGCTTTCACACGTCGGGAAAGGTACCATTTTCTGGCTATGTGAAAGCGGCCATTCATTATGGTTATCTTAATTTTTACAAACAATCTGCTCATCAGTGGCGCCATGAGTTGACCTTGCCTCTCTGTACCGGAGACGATGTATCAGAGCCTGCCATGGATCAGTTCCCGGACGAGATAGATATTGAACGAGACATCATCGGAACGGTAACAGAAGACGAATTGCGCAATCGTCTGTGGGCTGCTTTCAGAAAACTGCCACGCGAGCAACAACAGTTATTGTATGCCCTATATCGAGATGGCAAGAGCTGCGTAGACATAGGTTATGAGTCCCATCAGTCTAGGCAGGCTGTGCAACAGCGCCATCAAAAGGCCATCGACCAATTGCGGTATTATATGATGGTAGCGAATAACAAAGAATTCGATATTCAAGATATGCAAAATATGCATAGTTATAAGTAACTTTTAAAATCTAAAATATTTTTTAATTTATATATTTACAGTTTGTAATTATAGGTATACAATTAACTCATAAGTGCTGCTAAAGCACCTACTATAACACGTGTTATTTAAGCTTTTACAAGAGGAATTCCTAATTTTATTACTGACTATTTATTAATCTTAAGAAAGGTTAAGATAATGTTGAATACAACGTCTACAAATGTAAGTAATAACGAATTAATTTCTTGTAACCCAAATGCAATATATGGCGATGTAGATCACCATATATGTTGCTTGATCCCAATCTACATTGACGGCGGTGATTATACTGCTTGTTATTATGTAGATGGTCGGCGTGAAATCGTTCATAAATCTATTAAGACGGTTTTGAAAGAGGTAGCGCACCACGAGGGAGTTCTAGCAAACGGCATTCAATCGTCGAGGCGGTCAAAGCCGATGTATACGGACCCTAGAACAATGAGTCCGAATATGACCTTTGCGAGCCTGAAATCGCGCAAACCAATCGGGCGTGATGTGGTATATGGTTTATTCAACGTTATCGTTCCATTTCAATACCGCATTGAGCCAGGACCAGAACCACATACAACGTATATCATCATAGGAGACTTTGATCCTATACTCGTATTTCATTCCCCTGACCACGTGCAACGCAAACTACGCGATGCTTTGTTAGAACATCTCGATTATACGAAACGGATACTCGCTAAATTGAGTACCTGCGGAAATCCTTACGTGGTGGCTGAAATTTATGGTGCCTCGAGAACGCTAGCGGGAGTATAGCAACACATTTTGAGAGTGTGGGAGGGACGTAATATGAATTACGCAACAAAATTATGTATTGTTTCAATGGTTAGTGTATTTAGTGTATCTTCTATGGGATTGGTACAAGCTGCCGATACACCTATCGTTTCAACAGGTGGTGCGGCCTATAATATCGGACTACAGGGTGCTTCTTTCACCAATTCGGATAATGTATCCTTAGGTGGTCAAGCTGGGGCAACCAACAGTAATCCATATTCTCATTCAGGAGATCCAAATGCAACGGGTAATAACATTGCCATTGGTCGTGTAGCATTGAATGGTTCTCAAGGTGGTGGCAACGTCGCATTAGGTTCTAAAACATTTATAGAAGGCAAAGGAGACTATAACTTCTTAGGTAACTTTGCGGCAGGCTTTAAATCAACTATTTCTGATACAATTGCTATCGGTGCTTTTGCCGGTTCTGGTGCTACAGGTAATAAAAATGTATGGCTTGGCGCTGGCCAAGCGGGTGGCAGCACAGGTAACAATACGGTGTTGATTGGCTCTAACTCTACAGTGGATGGTAATTTTAACTATGGTATAGGCCATAATGCAGAGTTAAAAGGTGAAAGCAATGCTGTGGTGGGTGCCTACAATCATGTGACGGCGAATAATACCTATGTACTAGGTGATCATGTAACGACAACTTTAGATAATGCCGTAGTTCTAGGCAGTCATTCCACTGCTGAAAGCACAGATGTGGTGAGCACACCAAGCTACACCTATGCAGGCGGTACCGTGAACTTTGCTGGTACGGCGCCAGTATCCACCGTGTCTATAGGTACTACCGTATCACCCATGTAGCAGCAGGCCGCGTTAGTGCGGACTCTACAGATGCCATCAATGGTTCCCAATTATACGGTGCGAACCAACAAATCGATAATCTGTATAACAAAATTAGCAACATTGGAAAAGATGCCAATAAAGGCGATGCTCGTGCCGCGGCACTTGCTGCATTACATCCAATGCAATTTGATCCAGATAATCGTGTACAAGTGATGGGCGGTATTGGTCACTATAAAGATGCCAATGCCTTAGCCCTCGGTGTGGGTTACTATCCAAAGGAAAACTTGCTCCTCACAGCAGGTGCTACCGTTAGTGACCGCATCATGGCCAATCTTGGCGTATCCTATAAATTCGGTGAAAACAAAACGCTACAAAAAATCTCTCCTGCTTCTTATAACGCTCTCGAACAACGGGTTGATACTTTAGAAGCTCAAAACAAAAAGTTACAAGAAACAGTAGATATGCTCGTACAAAAATTAAATAACAGATAATATTGAGATACTCAGATAGCTGTACAATATAAACAGATTATTCATAACAACCTCAGTATATAAGCGGATAGTTAGTCCATTGAGATTAGCTATCCGTTTTTTATTGTATTAATTATCTTATAAATTTGTTAATTATTTTAAGATAATTATAAACAAACTATTTACAAATATTTAAAATATGTTAATATAATTCATGTAAACATCATGAAAGAATGATGAGTGAGAGATCGTATTATGTATTTGTTTGTAAATGGAGAGGGAATATTATGAACAAACGGAAACGCTTATTGGCGATATTGATTAATGGTATGTTGCTATCTAGCTTATGTGTGGCTAGTGCGACGGATGTTACGATAGGTGCTGGTAATGGTGTTGCTTATGGGACTAGCAGTAGTGCCAACAATACGCAAGATATTGCAGTCGGTAACAAGGCAAAGGTTGAAAACTATGTTGGTCAAAATGGCAGCGTAGCTATTGGTGCCAATGCGCATGTTGAAAATATGGCAGGTGGTGCAGAAGCCGCTGTAGGAATGGGGCAAACATCATATTCTGGTAACTTTTGGTCCTCTGCTCGTGTACCGGCAGATTCATCTAAGGTAGTGGGTTCTGTTGCGATTGGTAATAACACATTTGCTCGTACAGGTAGTACCATGATTGGTTCCCATAACTACCGTGGTGCTATTGGCGATACTACGATAGATACAGATAATAATGGTACTCGTGGTGCCAGTTTAAACGTCTATGCAACAACAGTCGGTGCTAATAGCTTTAGCAATGGTGCTTTTACCACTACTACTGGTACATACAATGTCATTAGTTCCTCCTATACAGGTGGTCGTTTCTCAACACCTACTCAAAACTTTGGGGCTACCGTAAATGGTGCTTTCAACAGCATTGAATCTACAAGTGGTGGTTCTACGGCAGGTGTAGCAACAGCGATTACTGGCGTTGCCAATCGTGTAGCGAATTCTAATGGTGCTCTTGTATATGGTGCAGGTAATGAAATCACTAATTCTAGTGCTTCGTTTAGCACGCCTGGTGAAAGCGCTACGTCCGCGAAGGATTTTGCAGACAAATTGAAAACTGCTGTTACATCCTCTAATGGTGCTGGTGCTACCATGGCATTTGGTGGCGGCAATAAGGCAGACTACACATTGCGCACATCCATGATCGGTGTAAATAATACTGTTACCGGCGTACGTGGTGACCAAAGCAAGGACAATTTAGCCCTCGGCGTTGGCAATACTGGGACTAAGGTGCAACATATGACGGTTATCGGTTCTAAGAATACCGTATCTGACGCTAAGAATACGATTATCGTCGGCGATAACCGTACCGTAACAGGTGCTAATCATGCTGTTATTATCGGCTCTAGCGACAATGGAACGACAACAACTGTTCACGATGCAGTGGCTCTTGGTCATAACACAGACGTATCCACCGAAGGTGGTGTAGCACTCGGTAGTGGTTCTAAAGCAACAGTAGCCGCCGGTGCAGTTGGTTATGATATCCTTACTAATGCGCCATCTACCGATACATCTGCTACCTGGAAATCCACAGCATCTGCTGTGTCCGTTGGTGATGTAGCAAATGGCGCAACGCGTCAAATTACATCCGTTGCGGCTGGTACAAATGATACTGATGCGGTGAACGTGGCACAGCTTAAACGATTACATGACATGATATCCGTAAATGCATACAATACTGTCAATGTTCAAGGGGATGTAACAAATCTTAAAAAAGATGTATCTCGCCTAGATAAACGCGTTAATCGAGGCGTAGCCGGTGCGGCTGCGTTAGCGGCTCTTCATCCGCTCGACTTTGATCCCGATGCAAAATGGGACTTTGCGGCCGGCTATGGACATTTCCATAATGGTAATGCCGCTGCATTAGGTGCGTTCTATCGTCCGAACGAGGACGTTCAATTGAGTGTAGGCTCTACTGTGGGCAATGGAGATACTGTTGTGAATGCAGGCGTTTCTGTGAAAGTAGGCGCTCATAGCAATGTATCACGTTCTCGCGTAGCCATCGGCAAAGAAGTGTTAGAACTTAAGAAAACCGTAGCTCTTCAAAATGCACAAATCCAAAAATTGACAGCCTTCCTAAATGATGTGGCAGGTACGCATATGAAAGCAGACCGTACTACATTGTTCCCAGATGTGGCTAGCAACCATTGGGCATATGAAGCAGTGAGTGACCTATCCCGTCGTGGTTTAGTAGAAGGATACCCAGATGGTACATTTGGTGGTGATCGCTTGTTAACTCGCTACGAATTTGCTCAAATCGTATACCGTGCTCTTCAAAACGGCGTACAAGTAGACGAACAACTGGTAACAGAATTCAGCCCTGAAATGGCATTGTTCCGCGTTGACACAGTGGCAAAAAATAGCCAAGGACAACCGACAATTGAACGAGTTAGATTGAATAAAAAATAATATATAGAGAAAAACCGATACGAACTCTAGCGATTAGTAGTAGAGTTTGTATCGGTTTTTTATTTGTTGTATTACAAAACGTAAATTAAAATAGTAAATCGTAATATAAAATATCGTTTTTGCAATTTGATTGAATATAAATGGTTGGTGTGTTACACTTAGCATACTAGGAGGTAAGTATATGAACACTACCAAATATATTCGTTTAGCATCTATGACGATAGATAATATAAAGAATATTGAACACGGTCGTATCAATTTCATAAATACAAGAAAGGACTATAAATCGAGTTTATTAGGTATATATGGTCAAAATGGTTCTGGTAAAACGGCACTTATAGATGCGATTAGCGTTTTAAAATTATTACTTACAGGCCAAAAATTGCCTTCTACAATTCGTGATTATATCAATATATCCTCTGCCTCTCATACGTGTGAATTAAATTTTGAATTGTTAATAGAGGATAATCATAAACATATTTTAGTAGATTATGAGGTGGAATTAGGCATTACTTCATCGATTACTGGTGAAAGTAATATAACGGATGATACTAGAGATGGAGAACATCGTATTTGTATTACAAAAGAGCGCTTACAATATAAGCTTGAAAGTGTAGAAACCAATATTAGAAAAAGTGTTTTAATTGACACGAATGTACCGGCTAAGCAAATCTTTAAACCTAAATCAAAATTAGATTTACTAGTTGGTCGTGATATTGATGATATTACAGATCTAATCGTAAATAAAAAACAAGCGAATGCGGAATCGCGATCCTTTATTTTCTCTCCTGAGTTTATGAAACGACTTCATAGTCGTAATGAAGTGATGGAATCAAATCAAGATTTTGCATTAGTATATTCGATTTTGACAGACTTAGTGAAGTATGGAAATCATGATTTATTTGTAGTAACAACGGAACATAGTGGCTTAATTAGTCTCGATACATTACCATTAGAGATTAACTATCGGGCTGATACGAGACATATTGTAGGTACGATTGGATTATCCCTAAATCAACCTAATGTATTTCCTATAGCCGTTGTACAAGATATTAGAGATAGTATAGCTATGATGAATTTGGTATTAACCCAAATTGTACCAGGATTAACTATAGGTGTAGAAACACTAGGTAAGGAAAAATTGCAGGATAATCAAGACGGAGAGCGATTTGAGTTAGTATCCTATAAATCAAATACATATATTCCATTAAAATATGAATCTGAAGGGATACGTAAAATTATTTCCGTTTTAGGCCTATTAATTTCTGTCTATAATAGAAAATCTATTACTGTTGCCATAGATGAGCTAGACTCGGGTATCTTTGAATATCTACTTGGTGAGATTTTACGAATCATTTCAGAGAAAGGTGAAGGCCAATTAATATTTACATCTCATAACCTAAGACCTTTAGAAACACTTGATAAAGGCTGTATTGCTTTTACCACAACTAATCCTAGCAATCGATATACGCGAATGGTTAATGTAAAGACAAGCAATAACTTACGCGACTTTTACTATAGAGATATCATGCTTGGAGAACAGAACGAAGAATTATATAAATCGACAAATAATGCTGAAATTTCTTATGCTTTTAGGAAAGCTGGTGCATATAAATGGCACGACGAAAAATAGTGCTTGTTATTGTTGAAGGACCTTCTGATGCGGATTCATTAGAATTATATTTTTCTAAATTTTTTGATAGTAATACTGTACATATGAAAATTATGTACGGTGATATTACCTCTAAAAGAGGAATAAACCAGTCGAATATTAAGGCTCGATTAGGTAATGAAATTAAGGTATATGCTGAAAATAATCATTTTAAAGCTGCAGATGTTCAGCAAATTATACATTTAGTTGATATGGATGGAGCTTTTGTTGATGACTCTGTCATTATTGAGGATGAGACAAAAGATAAATTTGTATATACATTACAGTCTGTTATAGTCCCAAATCGACAAGTTGCTATCGAGCGAAATGAGCATAAGCGTGAGAATTTGAATACCTTAAGTTCAAGGACCTCTGTAATGTGGAATAATATTCCTTATAAAATATATTATATGTCTTGTAACCTGGATCATGTGTTACATGATAAGCCCAATGCTACTGATGAGGAGAAAAAGGCTAACTCATTGGATTTTACCGAAAGGTATTATGATGATATAAATGCGTTTATTAAATTTATAAGTGAGTCTACATTTTCTCAATGTACAGGTTATAAAGAATCATGGGATTATATAAAACAAGATAAGCATTCGTTGGAGCGTAATTCTAACTTAGGATTATGTTTTATATAGAGTGGATTGATAGATAGCATAAAAAAGGAGCTGTTTTGTTACAGCTCCTTTTTCATATTCAAATTATTTCTCAAAATACCCCAACATTTCAATGTGTGTCAACACTTCGTCCATGTATTCTTCGGTCGGTACAACATAGTTATAGCCGTCCTTAGTGGTGCGGTTGACAGTTAGGTTTTCGTCGAGGTTGGCGATTAAATCGGCCCGAGAGATTGGTTTAGCCAATTGTTTCATCACGTATAGTAGGCCGTTATCGACGCCATCGTCCACTTGGTTGTACATGTTACCAGGTGTGAGGTATTGGCTGCCGCCTTTTTCCACAATGGTTTCGATGTATTTGATAAAGCGCTCTGGGATGTAGCTTTCATTTTCAACAAACGGTGTGCGAGGATAGGAAGAACCGTAAATGTTGAGATTGTCCGTCACGATGAGTAGGAACAGACGTTGATACAACACGTCGCCATCGATGACGTAGCCCGGATAGTGAGACGCGATATAGTTGATGATGTCTTGAACAGTGAATTCCTTGAACGTATCCATCAACACCTTGATAGCGATGTGAACAGTATTGGTCCAGTCCTCAGGAACGCCCTTCACATTTCTAGATGGCGCCATAAAGTACAGGTTGTTCAAGATGTCTTGGGTTACCGTTTCGTCGTGGTTGATCTTGTCCTCATTAGATAGTTTCGTCAATAGGCTCATGCGGAACTGCGTGTCGTACACGTAATCGTAGAACTGTTCCTTGTCAATATAATTGCCGTTGGATAGGGTGGAAATGTTTTTTTCCACGTCTCCTGAAAGCCAGGTAATGAAGGATCGTTGTAATGATTCGTCACCTACATAGGCACAGCCGTGTTGACGAGCTCGTTCGATGAAATCGGATACATACACTGGATCATTGTACGTTTCCAAGTACTCGTGTGCTACGTAATAATCATTAGATTGTAATACCCGATTGATGTTGTTAATCTTGTAATTAGATTGGGCCCGAGAACGATCGTCGCTGTTCATCGTTTCCGCTACAAGCTTTAACACACTCTTCGTATACAACGTGCGTTCTAATAAACCCTTATCTTCCGCCCGTTTATCCGCGTACAACATAATATCGCGCAATTGCTCCAACCGCTTCCAGCCAGGGTACGTATTGTACGATACATAAGCGATGCCACGGCTCGATAAATTCTCGCTGCAAATGTCGAGAATTTTGTCTTTCACCATGTCCGGTACCCAAGACCAGATACCATGAACGATGATGTAATCGAAGGTGCCGAAATTCGGATCCACGTCCATAATATTTTTTTCGAGTAGCGTCACATTCGTAAGGCCGATGGATTCGATGATCTCCTTGCCGTGCTCCACCTGTACGCCGGATAGGTCGATGCCTGTGAAAGTCGCCGTAGGGTAGTACATCGCTTGTGGGATGATATTACCGCCGCAGGATGCGCCAAGCTCTAACACGCGCGCCTTGCTCGGCGCCACCGGATCAAGTCCATAAATCTTAGCCTTAGCATACAAATTATTAATATTCGTGCTAGAAAATGGCTTTGAAATATATAGGAACGTATCGTAGGATGCTTTTAAATCGTTGATGTCTTTTTCTACATCAGTAGGTACGTCGATGGTATGCGTTGTCGTATCCGTTGTATCCGGTTTAGATACGACATTCTTGTTTGTTGCCGTTTCAGCAGAGGCTGATGCGGCCTTATTTTTTTTAGCTTCTTTTTTCATAATTAACCCCTTTGTTCTACACTCCCTCATGTATTACTGTAGATTAGTATATCATACTGTATTGCTTTATAGTGAAAGTTTATATTCCTATATATAACTATATATAGCAAATTTAAAATAAAAAAACCTCGTCTCTATAAAAATCTATAGAGACGAGGTAACTCGCGGTTCCACTCTAATTCAGATATAAAAGATATACCTGCACTCAAAATTTAGCACTAACATGCCTAATCACTATAACGGGTGATCCCGGAGAACCCTACTAGTAAAAAAGATCGGAAGCGCGTCGTGTAGGGAAAGAGTGT
>OKER01000371.1_pt1 | contig 10677 bp, 11 predicted proteins | sample 1610031 | NCBI WGS metagenome assembly OKER01 (sample SAMN04436611, study PRJEB24849) | human gut metagenome | biome: human gut; feature: NICU; material: stool | host: Homo sapiens | place: USA: Saint Louis, MO | collected 2009-12-31
GAGGGGAAACATTGATTTTAAGCATATGTTGAAACTTATTCAAATAGAAGTGTTTCCAACCAGGTCTTAAGAAAGCTCGTAAAGCTTCACGATTCTCAAAACGTTAATCAAAACCTTATTATACCAACGTTTACAGACACTTTTTGGTGTCAGTTGGTGATAATTATAGTGATAAGTCGTTTAAGAGACTTAAAGCATCGGCATCTTGCTGGTGCTTTTTTTCTGGCATTAATTTAAGATAATATTGTTGAGTTGTCAAAATTGAATTGTGTCCCAAACGTCTTGAAATATAATCCAGACTAATATCTTTTGAAAATAGAAAAGAAGCATGGGTATCACGTAAACCGTGAAATGTTGTTTTAGTTAGGTCGAGTTGTTTCAGTAAACGTTGAAGTTGACCAGCTTGTCTAAATCCGTTCCAATCAAAAACATAATCTGTTTTAGTGTTAGCTAGATTTACTAGGATTTGATAAATATCTTTAATTGATAGAAATATCACGCTTAGAATGTTTGGTTTTTAGTTGTGTGTCGTCGTTAGTTGGGCTAATTGAACGCCTAACTTTAATACCGTACTCAAAAATATCTTCTTTTTTGAGAACAAGTAATTCTCCACGTCTGGCACCAGTTTCAAGGGCTAGAGCTACTAATACATAAAATTCAACTTCTTCTGCATGATTTAAGCAATACTGCCTTAATAGTTTAAATTCTGTTACTGATAGTGGAATATTGCGTTTAGGAAGTTCTTTCCCTTTTGATTTTAAGAGATAACCAAAGTCATTTGTAATTAAACCACGAGCATAAGCATATTTTAATGAACCACGTATCTTCAAAACTAGCTCTTTTACAGTTTTCTTTGAGTGAGACTCAGCATATTTATCAATCTTTTTTTACATGATAATATCATCAAGATGTTTGAGATGGATCCCATCAAAAAGACTATCGTCAACTACAAGAGTACGCTTATAGTTGACGAAGGTTGCTCCACGGACATCATATTTCTTTACAGTTTCTACCCAGTTACGGTAAAAATCTGTAAATAGTGTAGAACGTTCAGCAATATTTTTACCTCGACCTTTTTCAAGTTTCATTTCTAAAGTCCATAGATCAGCATCTTTTTTATCGGATAAATTGCAAGAATAAGTGCAACATTTACTCTAACTCATCTAATAGTGCTTCACAAGCGGTTCTGTAAGCTAAACATTTTCGTGGTCGGTGATTGATATCATATAAGGCCTTGCTCAAAGCTTCGTCAGAGATAGCGGCTAAATCTGTTTTCTTTGGAAAAAATTCTCTTAGCAAGCCATTTGCGTTTTCATTTCTTCCTTTCTGCCAGGATGAATAGGCGTCCGCAAAGAAAAAGGAAATTCCTAAGTTCTCTACCAGAGGGTAGCAGGCAAACTCTTTTCTCCTGTCTGAAGTGAAGGTTTTAAGAGCCTCTTTTGGGAATAGCTTACAAAGTTGTTCAATGGCTGAAAACATAGATTTGGCTGCTCTATTTGGCGTCTTGAAAGCTAAGTAAAAACGAGTTTTTTGCTCTAGAAAGGTCGCTAAACACCCTTTACTTTTCCCTCTGGAAGACACCACCGTATTAAGCTCCCAGTGACCAAAGGTCTCACGATTCCTGACCTCTTTAGGACGCTTGGCAATCGACGTGCCAATCCTAAATGTCCCACATGTTTCTTTGGGTTGTCGAGTCTTTACTTTACGACGCAGGACGTTTAAATACAGATCAATCAAACCAGCGTAGAGCCAGTTATAGATGGTTTTAAAAGCTGTCATTAGCTTTTGTTCAAGCTGATAACGACCACAAATCTGATCAGGAGGCCAGGAGGATTTTAAACACTCATCAACTTCCTTTTTTAACTTTGGTGTCAAACGAGACTTCCGACTTTTTTGCTTAGCCCTGTGGTTGTAGTGTTCCTGTGCTAAGGCTAGGGAATAAGCATTTTTGCATCGTTTTAACCCACTTTAAATGGTAGACTTATGGACTCCAAGTTTACTTGCAATTTGGCAAAGTTTCAAACCTAATTCTAAGTAGTTTTCTATTTTAATTCGCTCGTCTGTGGTAAATTGATGGTAGCTCATAAGTTGTCCTTTCGTAATTAGTTCGTTCAATTCTATTTTACTAGAAAAATCGTATGAGTTTTTATTGTGCACTTATATTGTATATTCAAGGGGATGAAAACAATGAGAAAAAGCTTACGTTTAATTTCGTATGCTGTATTAGGAGGAGCCCGAGATTAGTCTTGGATTCTTTTACTTTATAGATTGAACGTTTGAGTCTTCAATGTGGTATAATAAAGCCTAGAAAGAAGGCGAAACTATGCAGGTAAAAAGAGTTCAAGATTATATCTCTAAAGAGTGGTTCGACGAGACAGATGGTTCTTATTTCGAACGACTGAATAGTCGTTTACAGGTCCTTCTAAGAAAAGACTACCCTGATTTAAAAGGACATGATTTTATAAGTAATATCAGTCTTTTGGACTATAGGTTAGTTTTTCTCGATGAGGTTATCTCCAATGCTAATGAGAAAAATGAGCATGTGCGTGAAACAGTTCATGATGTGACCAAGAGTTTGCTATACGAAGACCAGGATGTCCAGGAACAATTGGATAGTCGAATTACTTTTGGCCAAAAGGTGGCTGATGAAGTGGCCAGATTTGGTGGATCTTGGACTTTTATCTTGTCATTCATTGCTTTTATGGGGATTTGGATGGGGCTGAATGTCGTCCAACCCTTTGGTATTGCCTTTGACAAGTACCCATTTATTCTGTTGAATCTCGCCTTATCTACACTGGCTGCAGTTCAGGCACCTCTGATTATGATGAGTCAGAATCGAGCATCGGATTATGATCGATTGCAAGCACGAAATGACTATCACGTCAATAAACAATCAAAGGAAGAAATCCGACTTTTACATGAAAAGATTGATCACTTGGTACAACAAGACCAATCAGATTTGCTTACTATTCAAAAATTGCAGACAGAAATGCTAATGGCAGTTAGTCAACAAGTTGAGAAGATATCAGATGATATTCGTGTTTTGAAAGAAATGAGACTAGAAAGGGAGACTCATGAAGACAAAGATAATTAATTTAGTGGTTGTTACAGGGATGAGTGGTGCAGGTAAGACTGTAGCAATTCAATCATTTGAGGACATTGGTTATTTTACCATTGATAATATTCCACCTTCACTGGTGCCAAAGGTTATTGAGCTGTTGAAACACAGTGAAGAGACAGATAAGATTGCTCTTGTTGTCGACATGCGTAGTCGTGTTTTCTTTGACGAAATTAACGATATTCTAGATCAGTTGGAAAGCAATGAGGAACTCAATTTCAAAATTCTTTTCTTAGATGCTACGGATGGTGAATTAGTTTCACGTTATAAAGAGACACGTCGTAGTCATCCACTAGCGGCAGATGGACGTGTTTTGGATGGAATTAAGCTAGAGCGTGAACTTTTGTCACCACTTAAGAGTTTGAGTCAAAACGTGGTGGATACAACTGAACTAACTCCACGTCAGCTTCGTAAGGCAATTTCTGAACAATTTTCATCTGAGCAAGACCAATCTTCTTTCCGTATTGAAGTTTTGAGTTTTGGATTTAAATATGGATTGCCATTGGATGCAGATTTGGTATTTGATGTCCGTTTCTTGCCAAATCCATATTATGATCCTACTCTTCGTAACCTCACTGGCTTGGACAGAGAAGTTTATGATTTTGTTATGACTCATAAGGAATCAGAGGATTTTTACAAGAATTTAAGTCACCTCATTAAACCAATTCTTCCAGGCTATCAAAAAGAAGGTAAATCTGTTCTTACCATTGCTGTTGGATGTACAGGTGGTCAACACCGTAGTGTAGCCTTTGCGCATCGTCTAGCTCAAGATTTGAAAAATGATTGGACGGTAAATGAAACACATCGTGATAAGGATAGACGTAAGGAAACGGTGAATCGTTCATGAAAAAACCAAGAATTACAGTAATAGGTGGGGGAACTGGTATTCCAGTTATTCTTCGTAGTTTGCGTCATAAAGATGTGGATATCACTGCTGTTGTAACTGTGGCTGATGATGGCGGTTCTTCAGGAGATTTGCGTGATATTATGAAACTAACTCCTCCAGGGGATTTGCGTAATGTTTTGGTTGCTATGAGTGATATGCCTAAACTTTATGAACGCGTTTTCCAATACCGTTTTGATCAAACTGATGGAGCTTTAGCTGGTCACCCACTTGGAAACCTGGTTATCGCTGGAATATCAGAAATGCAAGGGTCTACCTATAATGCTATGCAGCTTTTAACGAAGTTTTTCCATGTTACAGGTAAGATTTATCCTGCCAGCGAGACTGCTCTAACCCTTCATGCCGTTTTTCAAGATGGACATGAGGTGGCAGGCGAGAGTAGCATTTCTCAATACGACGGCATGATTGAGCGTGTCTATGTGACCAACACCTACAATGAAGAGGTGCCGAAGGCAAGTCGTAAGGTTGTTGATGCCATTATGAATAGTGATATGATTGTACTAGGCCCTGGCTCTCTTTATACATCGATTTTGCCAAATCTGGTTATACCAGAGATTCGTCAAGCACTTTTAGAGACCAAGGCTGATGTCACTTACATTTGTAATATTATGACTCAGTATGGAGAAACGGAGCAATTTTCAGATGCTGACCATGTGGCCGTTCTCAATCGTCATCTTGGCTCTGATGTTATTGATAATGTTTTGGTTAACATCAAAAAGGTTCCTCAGGAATACATGGCTAGTAATAAATTTGATGAATACCTTGTTCAGGTTGAGCATGATTTTGAGGGCTTACGTCGTGAAGCAAAAACAATTGTTTCTTCTAATTTTCTGCGACTTGAGAACGGAGGTGCCTTCCACCATGGCGATTTGGTAGTGGAAGAGCTTATGCATCTAGTGAGGAAGAAGTCATGAGTTTCACGATTAAGGTTAAAGAAGAGATAATTGCAGCCTCGAGTAAAGATATAGCGGAATTGTCAGCATTGATTAAGATGTCTGGTTCCGTTGGTTTAACGAATCAAGGACTGACTCTCTCTATTTCGACAGAGAATGCAAAAATTGCTCGTCATATCTACCAGTTGATAGAAAATCGCTACCATTGCGATTCTGAATTGAGACATTATAACAAGACTAATCTCAAGAAAAATCGTGTTTACACTGTCTTTGTTGCTGAGAGTGTCAATGACATTTTGTCTGATTTACAATTAGCAGATTCTTTCTTCGGCTTTGAAACAGGCATTGAAACGTCAATAATGGAAGATGACGAGGCTGGAAGGTCCTATTTACGGGGGGCTTTTTTGGCAACTGGAACGGTACGCGATCCTGAGAAAGGCCGTTATCAATTGGAAATCTTCTCTGTCTATCAGGACCACGCAGAAGATCTAGCCTCTCTCATGAAAAAATTTATGCTTGATGCCAAGGTTTTGAGCCATAAAAATGGTTTTGTAACCTATCTTCAAAAAGCTGAGGATATTATGGATTTTCTCATCGTTATTGGTGCCATGACTTCTAAGGAGATTTTTGAAGAGGTCAAAATTATGAGGGAGACGAGAAATGACCTCAATCGTGCCAATAATGCGGAAACAGCTAATATTGCTAGAACGATTAGTGCTAGCATGAAAACAATTAATAATATTATCAAGATTATGGATACGGTTGGCTTGGAAGTTTTACCAGTTGAACTGCGTCAAATTGCCCAACTCCGTATTGCTAATCCAGATTACTCTATCCAGCAAATCGCAGATAGTATAGAACCTCCTCTAACCAAGAGTGGTGTCAACCATCGTCTCAGAAAAATAAATAAGATAGCAGACGATTTGTAAGTAGAAAGGAAGCTTTTATGGCTTGTACAACGATTTTAGTAGGTAAGAAAGCCTCATATGATGGCTCTACCATGATTGCACGTACTGAAGATTCTCAATCAGGCGTTTTTACGCCCAAAGAGTTCTTAGTAGTAACCCCTGAAGACCAACCACGTCATTATCAGTCTGTGCTTAGTAAGTTTTCAATTGATTTGCCAGATAATCCTTTACGTTATACCTCTGTACCAGATGCGCTTGGTAAAGACGGTATCTGGGGAGAGGCTGGTATTAACTCAGCTAATGTTGCCATGAGTGCAACAGAAACAATCACCACTAATGCGCGTGTTCTCGGTGCAGACCCTCTTGTCAAAGATGGCTTTGGAGAAGAGGATATGCTGACTTTGGTCTTGCCTTATATCAAAACTGCGCGTGAAGGCGTCCTTCGCTTGGGTGAGCTCCTTGAAACTTATGGTACATATGAGTCAAATGGTATTGCTTTTGCAGATACTGAGGAAATTTGGTGGTTAGAAACAATTGGTGGTCATCATTGGATTGCCAGACGTGTTCCAGACGATGCCTATGTTACAAACCCAAACCAACTTGGTATCGATCATTATGAGTTTGAAAATTCAGACGACTATCTTGCCTCACCAGATATCCGGGACTTTATCAATAAGCATCATTTGGATTTAACCTACTCTAACGAACACTTTAATCCACGTTACGCTTTTGGTAGCCAACGAGATAAGGATCGTCATTATAATACACCGCGCGCCTGGGCTATGCAGAAATTTTTGAACCCAGAAAAGGACTATGATCCAAAATCATTCTTTATTCCATGGTGCCAAAAACCATACCGCAAAATTACAGTTGAAGATGTTAAATACGTTTTGAGTCTTCATTACCAAGATACGCCTTATGATCCTTATGGACCTCAAGGAGACGCTATGAGTCAACGCCAATTCCGTCCGATCGGTATTAATCGTACAAGTCAAACGGCACTTTTGCAAATGCGTCCTAACAAACCAGCAGAAACGACAGGAATTCAGTGGTTATCCTATGGATCAATGCCATTTGGGACAATGGTGCCATTTTGGACTCAGGTTGAAACAACACCTGCCTATTTCCGTCAAACAACTGATAAGGTTGATACAGGCAATTTCTATTGGAGTAATCGCTTGATTGCGGCCATCTGTGATCCTCATTTCCAACAGCATGAAGCAGATTTGGATGCTTATGTAGAAACAACTATGGCTCTTGGCCATGCTATGATTAATCGTGTCGATACAGCTTTGGCTAATGATGAAAGTATCGATTTTGAAGCAGAAAATCAAAAAATGAGTGACGAAATTCAGTTAGAAACAGACAAACTTTTGGCAAAAGTCTTAGATGATGCAAGTAATTTGATGACCAATCGTTTCTCTATGAGTGACTGAAGTCGTATAAAAAGCCTTTCCATAAAATGGAAGGGCTTTTGACGTGTTTTAGTTTTTATTGATTTTCTTTATCAAGTTTAGAAAGCAGTTGATAAAGTGTTATAAAAAAGAAAATGTTAAGAGAGATAAGAAGGCCTGATGCCCACGGTAAGTCACTTTCTAAGTTACGAAGAGGTGAGTTCCACGCAAAATGAGTCATAAAGGCACCACAAGCATAAAGTAGACCAATGAAGCCATATTTTTGGTCGATTCGCTTTTGATAAGCACGCCAAATCAGGATTAGTCCCATAGCAAGGAAGGACGTGTAAAGCCAGTGAGATGATACTGCACCGATAGTTCTACCCAGAATTCCCGAAATCGTATAAGAAAAACCATCAGGCAAATCTGAAAGGATATATGAAAAATCCTCACTAATCTGAAAACCAAGACCCGCTGTAATAGCAACGAGTAAGAGTCCTTTGTAACTTTTTGTAGGAACCATATAGACAGCAAAGATAAATGCTGCTAGTTTGAGAGGCTCCTCAACCAGTGGGGCCATTATAGCATCCTCAAAGCGGTAGAAGAAATTCTTTGAAGAAAGATGGGCAGTCACCCATTCATGGGAAAAAGTATTAGCATAACCTGCCAACCAACCTGTAATAAAGAGTCCGCCAATTAGAGCAAATACGAGAACAAGTGGTTTCACCTGCCATTTCTTGCCTAAGAACCGAATCAGAAATATTGCTGGAATGATGTAGCAGAGAGCAATGAGAGTTGATAGCCCGATAATTCCATAAGACGAACCAGATAAAGCACCTGAAGTGTATGATTGTGTATCATAGGTCAGGCCTATAGCTGAAAGCAATAAAAAAAGATATAGCGTTAATTTACGAACCATGTATAACCTACTTTCAAAATGATACTTCCAGTATATCAAATTATTCTTTCTCTTTGAAATATTTCATTTTTTTTATTTAGGGACTTGCAAAATAAAATTAATGTGATATACTTAACCAGTAAACTATTAACCGGTTAAGTATTTTGAAAGGAATATCATGAAAAAGAAACGCATTTTTGGCATAGCAGGATTGGCAGCTGTTGTTCTAGCTGCTAGTGCAGGTATTTATTATACGACTAGTCAACACGATTCAAAGGGGAATGGTGATTTGAAGGTTGTAACGAGCTTCTACCCTGTTTATGAATTCACCAAGCAGGTTGTTGGAGATGAGGGAGAGGTGTCTTATCTTATCCCTGCAGGTAGTGAGGCCCATGATTTTCAGCCTTCTACTAAGAATGTTGCTGATATTGAGAAAGCAGACACTTTTGTCTACTTAAATGAGAATATGGAAACATGGGTTCCAAAGATTGAGAAAACCATTAATACCAAAAATACTAAGGTTATCGAGGCAAGTAAAGGAATGGTTCTTTTGCCTGGTACAGAGGAAGAAGATCATGATCACGGTGGTGAAGAACATCACCATGAGTACGATCCCCATGTTTGGCTCTCACCAAAACGTTCTCAAAAATTAGTGAAAACTATTAGAGATGGTTTGATTGCTCAACATCCAGATAAAAAAGCGGTATTTACGACCAACGCAGAAAAATATCTAAAAAAATTACAAGCTTTGGATAAGGAGTATACGGAAGCGTTGAGTCATACAAAACAGAAGAGTTTTGTTACACAGCACGCAGCTTTTGCCTACCTTGCTTTAGATTACGGTTTGACCCAAGTGCCAATTTCAGGTGTTTCAGCTGAATCTGATCCATCTGCAAAACGTATCGCTAGCCTTTCTAAGTATGTCAAAGAATATGACATTAACTATATCTACTTTGAGGAAAATGCTTCAAGTAGCGTTGCCAAAACCTTAGCTAATGAAGTAGGAGTTAAGACAGCAGTTTTAAATCCAATTGAATCACTAACGAAGGAACAGTTGAAAAAAGGTGAAGATTATGTCAGTGTTATGACTGAGAACCTAAAGAATCTTCGTTTAACAACAGATGTTGAAGGTAAAGCTATCCAACCTGAAACAGGAATTGATGACAAGAAAAAAGTACAAAATGGTTACTTTGATGACAAAGATGTTAAAGATAGAGAACTTTCTGATTGGTCTGGTAAGTGGCAATCGGTCTATCCTTACCTCCAAGATGGTACTTTAGATCAAGTATTTGAATACAAATCTCTACTGAATAAGGATAAAACCGCACAAGAATACAAAGAGTACTACACTAAGGGCTATCAAACAGATGTTTCTAAAATTGCTATTGATGGTAAAAAGATGACCATGACTTTCACAAAGAATGATGGAAGTAGCGTGACACACACTTATCGTTATGATGGTTATAAGATTTTGACTTATGCTTCTGGTAAAAAAGGTGTCCGTTATCTCTTCACAGCAACTGACAGTCAAGCAGCAGATAATCCTTACCAGTATGTCCAATTTTCTGATCATCAAATAGATCCAACAAGCGCAGCACATTTTCATATTTTCTTTGGTAATAGTAGTCAAGAAGAAATTCTAAAAGAAATGGACAACTGGCCAACTTACTATCCTGGAAAACTTAGCGGCTTTGAAATTGCACAAGAAATGGTCAGTCACTAAGGTTATTAAATCACTCATTTTGAGTGATTTTTATTTTTTAAAAAAGCCATTTATTTCTTAAGATATTAGAAAAATAACTAGTGTAATTATTTTAAAATAAGACTTTCAATGTAAAAAGTATTTCTAAGAAAATCATGTAAAATTATTAAATAATTACTACTTTTTTTCACCTTTTAGTGGTACAATGATATTATGATTTTCAGATAATCAGGAGAGACCTATGAACCAGTATTTAGTAGCGATACACTATATTCAACTGCTTCAAGCAGAACTCAATATTCTTAATCGTGATGCACGCTTGCTTTTTGATCTCAAGATTGATCCCAATCTTGCTAAACGTGAGCTTGCTGATTTAAAAGTATCTCTATCTAAATTATCTGATAAAAACCTTTATATCGAAGGTACAATCTGGTATCAACCAAGTTTATTTGCTATTATCGATCAAAATTTAGGGGTTATTGATGACTGGCTTAAGGAATTAGATGACTTCTTTGAATTTAGTTACGGTACAACAGTCTACACTGTTTTGAAAGAGAACGAAAATCGAAGTTATGACTTATTGCTTGGTCTTTATAGACGTCTTGAATACGTTATCTCAGATATAAAAAATTGCCGTTAGATTGTTAACGGCTTTTGATATGTCAAGAAATTTAGTTTATGTTTTAAATAGGCTCTTTTCTACCATTTGTCAAGTCTATCAAGGCCTTAAGTAAAAAAAGGGATAAGACAGTAGCTATTCCGAAGTTACTGTCTTATTTTTAAGCCTTTTTGATTCACAAATGGTCATGCTAAAAAAACACCTTATCTGGTATTTTTTGAAACAAGGTGTTACAATAATA
>OKER01000375.1_pt1 | contig 10517 bp, 9 predicted proteins | sample 1610031 | NCBI WGS metagenome assembly OKER01 (sample SAMN04436611, study PRJEB24849) | human gut metagenome | biome: human gut; feature: NICU; material: stool | host: Homo sapiens | place: USA: Saint Louis, MO | collected 2009-12-31
ATAATAACAGCAGAGCGGCGTGAAGCTTCTGTGGGGGACCGCAAACTGCTTTACCAACCCGCGCTACGGCGCTGGCGCGGCCACCAACCCGGATCCGGAAGTGTTTAGCTGGGCGGCCACCCAGGTGGTCACCGCGATGAATGCCACTCATCAGTTGGGAGGCGAAAACTATGTGCTGTGGGGCGGTCGCGAGGGCTATGAAACCCTGCTGAATACCGACCTGCGTCAGGAGCGTGAACAGATTGGCCGCTTCATGCAACTGGTGGTGGAGCATAAGCATAAAATTGGCTTTAAAGGCACGCTGCTGATTGAGCCCAAACCGCAGGAACCGACCAAGCATCAGTATGACTATGATGCCTCTACCGTTTACGGCTTCCTCAAACAGTTTGGTCTGGAAAAAGAGATTAAACTGAATATTGAAGCTAACCATGCCACGCTCGCCGGCCATTCGTTCCATCATGAAATTGCGACGGCCATTGCGCTGGGGCTGTTCGGCTCCGTCGACGCCAACCGCGGCGATCCGCAGCTGGGCTGGGATACCGACCAGTTCCCGAACAGCGTCGAAGAGAATGCGCTGGTGATGTATGAAATTCTTAAAGCGGGCGGCTTCACCACCGGCGGCCTCAACTTTGATGCGAAAGTGCGCCGGCAGAGCACCGACAAATACGACCTGTTCTATGGTCATATTGGCGCGATGGATACCATGGCGCTGTCGCTGAAAGTTGCGGCGCGGATGATTGAGGACGGTGAGCTGGATAAACGCGTGGCCAGACGCTACGCCGGCTGGAACGGTGAGCTGGGGCAGCAGATCCTTAACGGGCAGATGACCCTCAGCGACATTGCCCGGTATGCCACTCAGCATCAGCTGGCGCCGCAGCATCGCAGCGGCCAGCAGGAACAACTGGAAAACCTGGTCAACCATTATCTGTTTGATAAGTAATCATGCGGCGGCGCCCGGCATGACCGGCGTCGCAACCAGGATGCTCTGTTCGCGCCACGCTTAGCCGTGGCGCGCGTTTAAGGAGAGGTAGTATGTATATCGGCATCGATCTGGGAACATCGGGCGTCAAAGCCATTCTGCTGAATGAGCAGGGTGAGGTAGTGGCATCGCATACCGAAAAACTCACCGTCTCGCGTCCGCATCCGCTGTGGTCGGAACAAGATCCCGAACAGTGGTGGCTGGCGACAGACACGGCGATGAAAGCCCTGGGCGCGCAGCATAGCCTGCGCGACGTGAAGGCGCTGGGCATCGCCGGGCAGATGCACGGCGCCACGTTGCTGGATAAATCGTTACAGGTGCTGCGTCCGGCCATTTTATGGAATGACGGCCGCTGCGCCGAAGAGTGCCAGCTGCTGGAGGAAAAAGTCAGCGCTTCCCGGCAGATCACCGGCAACCTGATGATGCCGGGCTTTACGGCGCCGAAGTTACTCTGGGTGCAGCGCCACGAGGCGGCGGTGTTCAACCAGGTCGATAAAGTGCTGCTGCCGAAGGACTATCTGCGCCTGCGCATGACCGGCGAGCTTGCCAGCGACATGTCTGACGCCGCCGGTACGATGTGGCTGGACGTCGCCCGGCGTGACTGGAGCGATGAGATGCTCGCCGCCTGCGATCTCAGTCGGGATGCGATGCCGGCGCTGTTTGAAGGCAGCGACGTCACCGGGCAACTGCGACCTGAGGTGGCGCAGGCGTGGAATATGCCGCAGGCGCTGGTGGTGGGCGGCGGCGGCGACAACGCCGCAGGCGCGGTCGGGGTCGGAATGGCCGACGCCGGCCAGGCAATGCTGTCGCTGGGCACCTCAGGCGTCTACTTCGCCGTCAGCGAAGGGTTCCTCAGCAAACCCGAAAGCGCGGTGCACAGCTTCTGCCATGCGCTGCCGGGCCGCTGGCATCTGATGTCGGTGATGCTCAGCGCGGCCTCCTGCCTGGACTGGGCGGCGAAATTAACCGGCCTGGCCAGCGTGCCGGCGCTGATCGCGGCGGCGCAGACGGCGGATGAAAGCGCCGGTCCGGTGTGGTTCCTGCCCTATCTGTCGGGCGAACGCACGCCGCACAACAACCCGCAGGCCAAGGGCGTCTTTTTTGGCCTGACGCATCAGCATGGGCCGGCAGAGCTGGCGCGGGCGGTGCTGGAGGGCGTGGGCTATGCGCTGGCGGATGGCATGGACGTGGTACACGCCTGCGGCATCAAGCCGCAGAGCATCACGCTTATCGGCGGCGGGGCGCGCAGCGCTTACTGGCGGCAAATGCTGGCGGATATTAGCGGCCTGCAGCTCGATTACCGTACCGGGGGCGATGTCGGCCCGGCGCTGGGGGCGGCCCGGCTGGCGCAGCTGGCGGTGCACGACGAGGCAGACCGCGCCGGGCTGCTGAAGCCGCTGCCGCTTGAACAAGCGCATCGCCCGGACGATCGCCGTGTGGCCCACTATGCGCCACAGCGGGAAACCTTCCGCCAGATTTATCAGCAGCTGAAACCGCTGATGTCTTAGCCTCAGTCCGTCCGGCAGCGCCGGGCGGATTCCCTCCCTGAATGTCCCGGCTACATCCATCCAAAAAAGCGTATTTGTTTATTCCGAAATCTCCGCTTTCCGGTGCGTAACCTGCGGCATCGCCGGGGGAGTCGGTCATAATCAGCCCCTGTCGACCAGGGAGGTGAGATGAACACAAAACGCAACATTGCCAGGGTGATGATGGCAGCAGGATCGCTGGTTTATCTGCTCGGTATCTGGCGAACCTGCCCGTTGTTTAGCGGTAAAGGTTATTTTCTCGGCGTACTGGTGATGGGGATGTTTGCCGTCCTCGCCCATCAGCGCGCCAGCCAGTGGCAGGAACAGGACGACGGCTTTATTGCCTTATGTCGGCTGGTGCTGCTGCTATCGGTCGGCCTGCTGCTGGTTGGCGCCTGGTATGTGCCGGCAGACTGGCATGAAAAAGCCGTCTATATCGCGGCGTGGTTTGTCTGCTTATATGGCGCATCGGCAACCCCCGAACGGACCCGCGTCGCCCGGGCGATGCAAAAAACGGAATAAGCGCCGCTCCGAGGCGCGTAAAAGGTAAAAAGTGATGGAAAACAAGCACGCGACGTATTCTCCGGCGTTTCATTTGATCTCCTGGATTGCCCTGATCGGCGGCATCGTCACCTATCTGGTGGGGCTGTGGAATGCCGATATGCAGTTGAATGAGAAAGGCTATTATTTTGCTGTCCTGGTACTGGGGCTGTTTGCCGCGGCATCTTATCAAAAGACGGTGCGCGATAAGTATGAAGCCATTCCGACCACCGCGCTGTACTACACCACCTGCCTGGTGGTCTTCGTTATCGCTGTAGGTCTGCTGGTTATCGGACTGTGGAATGCCACTCTGCTGCTCAGCGAGAAAGGGTTCTATGGGCTGGCGTACTTTTTGAGCCTGTTTGGCGCTGTTGCGGTGCAGAAAAACGTGCGTGATGCCTGGGACCCGACGCGCTTACGGGAACCTCTCAGCGTGACGGAAGAGGGGCCTGAGTCGTAAGTCGGGCCCCTCCGGGTGGCGGACCGTTAGCTGACCAGCCGGCGGCTATCAATCCGCTGCACCAGGCCTGACAGCAGCAGGCTGCCGAGCAGGGCGGCGCTAAATATCCACACAATGTCCAGCAGCGGCCAGCGGGACAGCTCCAGATGGCTGGCGCGCAGCGCATGCACTATCAGGGCATGGAAACCGTAGATCCCCAGTGAATGTCGCGCAATGCAGGCGATACCGGGCAGGGGACGTGCGTTAAGCCAGTTTTTGGCCAGCGTCAGCAGGGCGACCGCGCAAACGAACACCGCCGGCCCGCAGTAGAGATACCAGGTGTCGCCAAAGTCTCCGCGCCAGCGCAGCTCATGCAACGTGCCGCGGGAGATAACCCACACGGCGGCGATGAACAGCGCGGCGCAGAGCGGGGTCAGCCATTTTTTATCGGTGTCCAGGGTGCCAATGGCTCTGCCCAGCACGCCGTAGAGCACGTAGTAGAAGGTATCGCCGTTGATATAGAGGTTGACTGGCAGCCACTCAATCCCGGCGGCTTTGACGCTGACCATATTGGGGTTGGCCAGAATACCGAGGATCGCCATCAGCGCCAGCAGCATTTTGCCGCTGACGGACTTAACCTGAATCAGCGGTGAGAGCAGGTAGATGACGGTGATAGCAAAGAAAAACCACAGGTGGTAGAAGACGGGCTTCTGCAGCAAATTCTTTAACGATAGCTCGACGTTGATATGGGTAAACAGCGCGATATACAGCAGAGACAGCGCGCTATAGAACGCAATGCACAAACCAATTCGCCAGAAATGGCGCGGCTGGGCGCTGCGCTCGCCAAAAAACAGGTATCCCGAGATCATAAAAAACAGCGGCACGCTGACGCGGGAGGCGGAATTGAGCAGATTAGCGATGTCCCATTCCATAAGGGTGATGGCATGCGGATGAGTGATATACCAACTGGTACTGTGGATCATCACCACCATCATGCAGGCAATACCGCGCAGGTTGGTGATCCAGTGTATCTTTTCTTGCATCAGTCCCTCAAAGTCTGCTGGCGAAATAAGGTCTGACCCGCCTTATGTCCCGGTGTCGCAATAGATTAGTCTGAGTTTTCGGTCACAGACTTGTCGCGGTTTTATGATATTCGCAAAATACCTGTAATACTGAATCTTTACGATAACAACTTGCTAACAAGGCGGTGGAGGAGTACGTGGTGAAAGGTGTTGTTTCCGTTATGCTGGTGCTGCTCCTCGCGGGCTGCAGCGAGACCATTTCTCCCCCGGCGCAAAAAGCGCAGCGCGCACGCATTACTCCGCAAACGACGCTCAATATGGCCCAGCTTTGCAAGGATCAGGCCGCTATTCGCTACAACACGCAAACGCAGCTCGTTGACGTGAACCATTTTGAACAATTCCAGGCGAGCTATGAGCTTTCGGGGCGGACCGGCAAGAATGAGCGTTTCATCTGTTCCTTTGACCCGGACGGCCAGTTTATGCATCTTTCGATGCGCTGAATCGACCCCGGCTGGCGTAAATTTCGTCCGTTTTCCTGAAACAACGCCGTTTCGTACTGTATATCTCGCAGCCAGCGGGTATACTGACTCCTTCCTTTAAATCCACACGTATCCAGCACGAAATCATATGCAAAAGTTTGATACCAGGACCTTCCAGGGCCTGATCCTGACCTTACAGGATTACTGGGCTCGTCAGGGCTGCACCATTGTTCAACCACTGGACATGGAAGTCGGCGCCGGCACCTCTCACCCGATGACCTGCCTGCGCGCGTTAGGGCCGGAGCCAATGGCGACCGCCTACGTGCAGCCTTCCCGTCGTCCAACCGATGGCCGCTATGGCGAAAACCCGAACCGTTTACAGCACTACTATCAGTTCCAGGTGGTGATTAAGCCCTCTCCGGACAACATTCAGGAGCTGTACCTCGGATCGCTGAAAGAGCTGGGTATGGACCCGACCATTCACGATATTCGTTTTGTCGAAGACAACTGGGAAAACCCGACGCTGGGCGCCTGGGGTCTGGGTTGGGAAGTGTGGCTCAACGGCATGGAAGTGACGCAGTTCACCTACTTCCAGCAGGTGGGCGGCCTCGAGTGTAAGCCGGTGACCGGCGAGATCACCTACGGTCTGGAGCGTCTGGCGATGTACATCCAGGGCGTGGACAGCGTTTATGACCTGGTCTGGAGCGATGGCCCGCTGGGTAAAACCACTTACGGCGACGTGTTCCACCAGAATGAAGTGGAGCAGTCCACCTATAACTTCGAATACGCCGACGTCGACTTCCTGTTCTCCTGCTTTGAGCAGTATGAGAAAGAGGCCCAGCAGCTGCTGGCGCTGGAGACCCCGCTGCCGCTGCCGGCCTATGAACGTATTCTGAAAGCGGCTCACAGCTTTAACCTGCTGGATGCGCGTAAAGCCATCTCCGTCACCGAGCGTCAGCGCTATATTCTGCGCATTCGCACCCTGACTAAAGCAGTGGCGGAAGCGTACTACGCTTCCCGTGAAGCGCTCGGCTTCCCGATGTGCAACAAGAATAAATAAGAGGCGGCCATGTCTGAGAATACTTTTCTGGTGGAAATCGGCACTGAAGAGCTGCCACCAAAAGCGCTGCGCAGCCTGGCGGAATCTTTTGCTGCGAACGTGACCGCGGAGCTGGATAATGCCGGCCTCGCACACGGTAAAGTGGAATGGTTTGCCGCCCCGCGTCGTCTGGCGCTGAAGGTAGCCAACCTGGCGGCGGCGCAAGCCGATCGCGAAGTGGAAAAACGCGGCCCGGCTATTGCCCAGGCGTTCGATGCCGAAGGCAAGCCAAGCAAAGCGGCCGAAGGCTGGGCGCGCGGCTGCGGTATCACCGTCGATCAGGCCGAACGTCTGACCACCGACAAAGGCGAGTGGCTGCTGTATCGCGCCCATGTAAAGGGCGAAAGCACTGAAGCGCTGCTGCCGAACATGATTGCCAGCTCGCTGGCGAAGCTGCCGATCCCGAAACTGATGCGCTGGGGCGCGTCTGACGTCCACTTCGTGCGTCCGGTTCACACGGTGACTTTGCTGCTGGGTGACAAAGTGATCCCGGCCACTATCCTCGGTATTCCGTCCGATCGCGTGATTCGCGGGCATCGCTTTATGGGTGAGCCGGAGTTCACTATCGATCATGCCGACCAGTACCCGCAGATCCTGCTGGAGCGCGGTAAAGTCATCGCCGATTACGAACAGCGTAAAGCCAAAATCAAAGCCGATGCGGAAGAAGCGGCGCGTAAGATTGGCGGTCAAGCCGATCTGAGCGAAAGCCTGCTGGAAGAAGTCACCTCGCTGGTGGAATGGCCGGTGGTGCTGACGGCGAAGTTCGAAGAAAAATTCCTCGCGGTGCCGTCCGAAGCGCTGGTTTACACCATGAAGGGCGACCAGAAGTACTTCCCGGTCTACGACAATGCCGGCAAACTGCTGCCGAACTTTATCTTCGTGGCCAACATCGAGTCCAAAGATCCGCAGCAGATCATCTCCGGTAACGAGAAGGTGGTTCGTCCGCGTCTGGCCGATGCTGAATTCTTCTTCAACACCGACCGTAAAAAACGTCTGGAAGATAACCTGCCGCGTCTGGAAACCGTGCTGTTCCAACAGCAACTTGGGACCCTGCGCGACAAGACCGATCGCATCCAGGCGCTGGCGGGCTGGATTGCCGGGCAGATTGGCGCTGATGTGAACCATGCGACCCGCGCGGGCCTGCTGTCCAAGTGCGACCTGATGACCAACATGGTCTTCGAGTTCACCGACACCCAGGGCGTGATGGGGATGCACTACGCGCGCCATGACGGCGAAGCGGAAGACGTGGCCGTAGCGCTGAACGAGCAGTATCAGCCGCGCTTTGCCGGCGACGCGCTGCCGTCTAACCCGGTGGCCTGCGCGTTGGCGATTGCCGATAAGATGGACACCCTGGCGGGTATCTTTGGTATCGGGCAGCATCCGAAAGGCGATAAAGACCCGTTTGCGCTGCGCCGCGCCGCGCTGGGCGTGCTGCGTATCATCGTTGAGAAGAACCTGAATCTCGATCTGCAAACGCTGACCGAAGAAGCGGTGCGTCTGTACGGTGAGAAGCTGACCAACGCCAACGTGGTTGATGATGTGATCGACTTTATGCTGGGCCGCTTCCGCGCCTGGTATCAGGACGAAGGTTACGGCGTCGACACGATCCAGGCGGTACTGGCGCGTCGTCCAACCCGCCCGGCGGATTTTGATGCGCGCATGAAAGCCGTATCGCACTTCCGTACCCTGGAAGAGTCCTCCGCGCTGGCGGCGGCAAACAAACGTGTCTCCAACATCCTCGCGAAATCCGACGAGACGCTGAACGACATCGTTCACGCTTCAGTGCTGAAAGAAGCGGCGGAAATCAAGCTGGCGGGCAATCTGGTGGTGCTGCGCGACAAACTGCAGCCGTATTTCGCCGCAGGCCGTTATCAGGATGCGCTGATTGAGCTGGCTGCGCTGCGCGAGCCGGTGGATGAGTTCTTCGAGAACGTGATGGTTAACGCTGAAGACAAAGATGTTCGCATCAACCGTCTGACGCTGCTGTCCAAACTGCGTGAACTGTTCCTGCAGGTCGCGGATATTTCTCTGCTGCAGTAAGCGTATCGGTAATAATAAAAGACCTGCCTCAGGGCAGGTTTTTTTATACGGGAAATATAAATAGATGAACCGTTAATAATTCTGTCATTGATATCTCCATTATTTACATTCATCGATAAGAAATGTTTTAGGAATATATAAACATAATTCCGTGAGGTATTTACGCTAGAATGGCGGCGGGTGCTTGAGACTGTGTGTCTCAGGTATTCAGCGGGAGACAGACAGAGAAAAGCCCCACCTGATAGTAATCAAAGTGAGGCTCCCCTATGCATGAACACCATAAGAGTAGCCTCTTACTTGTTGAAAATCAACACTGGAGGCGAGGAATGCCGCAAAAGTATCTGTTGTTTGGCTTAGTAGTGATTTGCTTCACTATTTTACTATTGACCTGGATGGTTCGTGATTCGCTATGTGAATTACAGCTCAGGCAGGGAAATATTGAGCTGGTGGCATTCTTAGCCTGTGATATTAAACAGTAAGAGCATCTGGTGGGGATCTATCCCCACCATGCTTGCAGTGTCAGGCATTCTCAATGCACCCTTTCATTGTTCACCAAATAAATCATTTGCCTCCTGATATCAGGAGGCCTTTTTATTTTTACACGATCGTTGAATAAAACAGGCTTGCAACGCATACCGGAGTGTGGCTATCCTATGTCCCGACGAATTCCTCGTCTCACCGGAGCGCGCCCCACAAATGAACAAACACGACTGATGAATTTCACGCCTTACCTCGCAGATGTTGCGGGTAGGGGAGTATTGATTTCATTCAGGAGTGCTTATGGCTCATTGCGCCCATATCCCCGCTTTTGTTTTACATCAGGTCACCTGTCAGTTTGCGACGGGAGATACGCTATTTGGTCCGCTGAATTTATCGCTGGAATCGTCGCTTTGCGGCCTGGTCGGCCGGAACGGCGTCGGCAAGACGTGTCTGCTACGTCTGCTGGCCGGTCTGGATTCCCCCGCCGACGGTCATATTGAACGCGCGGCTTCCATTGCCTGGGTGGCGCAGCAGCCGAACGTCACGCCAGAGATGACCCTCGCGGCGCTGCTGGGCTATGCGCCGATATTTGATGCCTTGTCTCGCCTTGAACAGGGTCAAGTGCTGGCTGCCGATTTCGATCTATTGGATGGCCACTGGGATCTCCCCGATCGCCTGAGTTTAGCTTTCCGTGAAGCCGCTCTCCCGCCGTTCTCTGCCGATCGTCCCGCTTTTTCACTCAGCGGCGGCGAGCGGATGAAGGCTCTGCTGTGCGGCGCCTTTGTCTCCGGCGCCGATTATCTGCTGCTGGATGAGCCCACCAACCATCTGGACCGCCAGGGGCGGGAGTGGCTCTATCACCAACTGGAAAGCTGGCAGGGTGGGGCTCTGATCGCCAGCCACGACCGCGAGTTACTGACGCGGATGCCGAGGATTATTGAGCTGACGCCGACGGCGCTGCACAGCTACGGCGGCAACTATGATGAATATCAGCGCCAGCGTATGGCGGAGCAGCAGGCTGCGCGCGCGGCGCTGGAGCATGCTGTGACCGAGCGACGGCGCACCCGCGCGCGAATGCAAAAGGAGCATGACGCCGCCCAGCGGCGCTCGGCTCAGACGCTGCGGACCGTTGATACGCTAAATATCGCCTCGTTTGAACGTGTGAAGTACAAAGGTGCGGCAAAAGAGCGCCCGGGAACGCTGCGCCGTCAGCATCGTGAACAGAACAGCAGTCTGAATGCCGCCGTGCAGCAGGCACGGGAGCGGGTAGAAGACGACAATCCGGTGATGTTCACCCTGCCGGGTAGCGAAGTGGCCGCCGGCAAGCAGGTTCTGGTGGTGGAAGCATTGCAGCTCGCCCATTCACCCGCTGCGCCGCTGGACTGGCGTATGGATGGTCCGATGCGTATTGCGCTAAAGGGACCGAACGGCTGTGGCAAAACCACTTTGCTGAAAACGCTGCTGGGGCTGGAGCAGGCCGTCTCAGGCGATGTCCGGCTGTCGGTGAGCGCGGCTTATCTGGATCAACATCTGACGCAGCTGGATCTGTCGTTATCGGTCATGGCGCACCTGAGCCTGGACGATACCCCGCTGGATGAGGGCCTTCTGCGCACCCGTCTGGCGCAGCTCCAGCTTGGCGCGGATAAGGTCACTCTGCCGCTGGCGACGCTCAGCGGCGGCGAGCGTCTGAAAGCGGCCCTGGCGTGCGTGCTCTGGCGACGCGATCCCGCTCAGCTGCTTTTGCTGGATGAGCCGACCAACCATCTCGATTTAGCATCGACACAGGCTATTGAAAGCGCGCTGGCGGCGTTTCCAGGCGCGATGCTGGTGGTGTCACATGATGAGGCTTTTTTACACGGTCTGAAGCTGACCCATAGCCTGGCGTGGCGGGAGACGGGCTGGCACTTTTCCCT
>OKER01000377.1_pt1 | contig 10382 bp, 6 predicted proteins | sample 1610031 | NCBI WGS metagenome assembly OKER01 (sample SAMN04436611, study PRJEB24849) | human gut metagenome | biome: human gut; feature: NICU; material: stool | host: Homo sapiens | place: USA: Saint Louis, MO | collected 2009-12-31
AGGGCGGCATGGTGCGCACCTCCGGCAACTGGCTGCGCGCTGGTAACGCGCTGGTGCTCGACGACACCGCCTTCGCCGGACTGGAGTACACGCTGCCGGCGAACTGGAAACAGCTGTGGATGGCGCCGATGCCAGCCTGGCTGCAAAGCCTGACGCTGAAAAAATTCAGTGCCAGCCGTAACCTGATCATCGATGTGGATCCTGCCTTCCCGTGGCAAATTACCGCCCTCGATGGCTATGGCGGCGAGCTACAGCTGGTGAAAAACGGCAGCTGGGGAGTATGGAACGGCAGCGCGACGCTGAACGCCGCGGCGGCGACTTTTAACCGGATCGACGTGCGCCGCCCGTCACTCAAGCTGAGCGCGACGGCGTCGACGGTCAATATCACTGAGCTTAGCGCCTTCACCGAGCGCGGCATCCTGCAGGCCACCGCCGCGGTATCCCAGCTGCCGCAGCGCCAGGTCAATCTGAGCTTTACCGGCCGCGGCGTGCCGCTGAATATTCTGCAGGCCTGGGGCTGGCCGTCGCTACCGATAAGCGGGGATGGCAATCTCCAGCTGACCGCCAGCGGCAGCGTGCAGGCCGATGCCCCGCTCAAGCCGACGGTCAACGGGCAGCTCAGCGCCGTGAATATGGAGAAACAGCAGGTGGCGCAAATCATGCGCAACGGCGAGGTCAGCCCCGCCCCCGCCGCGCCGCAGTAAAATCCCCCTCATCTGGCCCTCTCCCCACGGTGAGAGGGCATGCTTTCCGACAAACTCCGCTCTGGCCACTCCCTCTCCCTTTCAGGGAGGGGGTTGGGGTGCGAGTCCTGAAACCTGTGTGCAATACGCGGCTATCTGTACCTATTTAGCGCAACAGGTTCCTTTCAAATATCAGAATTGCTATAACCAAATTACTGGAAGTCGATAAAAAACCGCTCCCTGTACCTACAAAAATATAAAAGGATCAATCATGCCTGAAATACGTCAGCGTATTCTGGAGAATATGCAAAAATTCTCCCGGGCCATGATCGGCGCCGTATTGTTCTTGCCGGTCATTGGCTTAATTCTGGCCCTCAGTTCAGTATTAACTAATCCGACATTAATTGCTGAAACCAGTTTCTTACATCAGCTTGGGCAAATGCTCGGCGACACTTTTTGGCCTTTATTTGGCAACCTCGGCTTATTATTTTGCGTCGGCATCAGCTATGGTCTGGCAAAGGATAAAAAAACCGAAGTCGCGCTGGTTTCAGTGATGTGCTTCATTATGTTTCTTGGCGCCAACCACTCCTGGCTGGAACACACCCATGGACTCGCCGAAAAAATTAACGGTGAATATTATGGCACCGGGCAAACCCAGCTGCTGGGCTTTGTGGTGGTGGATATGGGCGTTTTCCTGGGCATTATTCTCGGCTGCACGATTGCGTGGGTGCACAATAAAGTCTCTGCCATTGAGCTGCCTGGCGCGCTGTCGATGTACGGCGGCGCCAAGCTGACGCTGGTGGCGATGACGCCGGTGGTTATCTTCTACGCCATCGCCTTTACCTGGATTTGGCCCTTTATGACCCACGGCATCTCCGCCCTCACCGGTTTTATGAAAAATGCCGGGGTCGCCGGGGTCTTCGTCTATGGTTTCTTTGAAAAATTCCTTATCCCCACCGGCCTGCACCATTTCGTCTGGTCCCCCTTCCAGCTCACCCAGATTGGCGGCACCCTGCACGTGGACGGTCAGGTGGTCTCCGGGACCCAGGCCATTTTCCTCGCCTATATGCGCCACCCCGACCTGACGCCGGTCATGAACGACGCATTACGTTTTTCGCAGCAAGGGATGACCACTATCTTTGGCCTGGCAGGCGCCTCGCTGGCGTTCTACCACACCGCGAAACCGGAGAAGAAAGTGATGGCGAAGGCGATTCTGCTGCCGGCGATCATCACCTCGATGCTGACCGGTATCACCGAACCGATTGAGTTCACCTTCTTGTTTGTCTCGCCGCTGCTGTGGGTGATCCACGCGACGTTAACCGCCGCCTCGCAGGCCATTTGCGACATTTTCACCGTACGTCCCTGGGGAGCATCGGGCCTGATCGAGTTTCTGATCTATAACCTGCCGCTGCCGGTCTCCTTAACGCGCTGGCCGGGCTATGTCCTTATCGGTATCGGCCAGTTCGCCGTTTACTACGTGATTTTCCGCACCCTGGTGGTGAAGCTGAACCTGAAAACGCCGGGCCGGGAAGATGACGAGAACGTGAAGCTCTACAGCAAAGCAGAGTACCGCCAGAAAGTCGCGCAACCGCAGTCGGTCACCGATGACATTATCCGCGGCCTCGGGGGCAAGGCGAATATTCTCTCCGTCGATAATTGTTTTACTCGCCTGCGCGTGGCCGTGCGCGATATGGCGCGGGTTGATGACGCGCAATTAAAAAATACTGGCGCCAACGGCGTCGTACGAAATCGTAATGAAGTTCAGGTTATTTATGGCGTCAAAGTGGGACAGGTACGTTCCCGGGTTGATAACTGGTTAGCAGAAAATTAATGAGGAGTTTGTATGAAATTAACCGTATTAGGCGGGGGCGGCGTTCGCTCTGCATTTTTAGCGAAATCTCTGGCCTATAACGCTCACCGCATTGGTTTAACAGAAGTGGTTTTTCTCGATAACTCTGCTGATAATCTGGCGATATTTGGCGAAATTGCCCGCTATGTATTTAATACTATTCGCCCGGATATTCAGTTTAGTACCACTACCGACCCGATCGCAGCGCTGCAGGATGCCAACTATATCATTACCACCCTGCGGGTTGGCGGTGACGAAAGCCGCATTCGCGACGAACGCATTGCGCTACAGCATAACACCCTCGGCCAGGAGACCACCGGCGCCGGCGGTTTCGCGATGGCCATGCGTTCGATCCCGGCGATCCTTCGCTATTGCCGGCTGATCGAAGAACATGCCGCCGAAGACGCCATTCTGTTTAACTTTACCAACCCGTCAGGCCTGGTGACGGAAGCGATCGTCAAGTCCGGTTTTAAGCGCCGGGTCTATGGGATCTGCGATGCCCCCTCCGAGCTGATTCGTGAACTGCCGGCGATCCTTGGTTGTGAAGAACGCGACCTCAGCGTGGAATGCTATGGGCTGAACCATTTCTCATGGTTTACCCACTTCACCGTACGCGGGGAAGAGGTAACCGAACGGCTGATCGCCAGCCCGGAACTGTACCAGAAGACGGCGATGCAGTACTTCTCCCCGGAGCTGGTGCGGCTTTGCGATAATCAGCTCCTCAATGAATATCTCTATTATTACTACTATCGAGAGGTGGCGCTGAAGGCGATTCAGGAAGCCGGCGAGACGCGCGGAGAGCAGATCGCCCGTATCAATCAGGAGATGCGCGAAGCGCTGCGCACTGTGGATGCCAGAACGCAACCGGAAGCCGCTTTCACCATCTGGATGCAGCATTACCTGCGCCGGGAAAACAGCTATATGCAGAATGAGTCGCAGCAGGAAAAATTCCACACCCGCGAACCGCTGACGCTGCGCCAGTTTATCGAAGAGCCGGACACCGGCGGCTATGCCGGGGTGGCGCTGGATATCCTGGAAGCGGTGAACAGCACCACCACCAAGCGTATCGTGGTATCGATCCAGAATCACGACACGCTCGACTTTTTGCGCCCTGACGACGTGATCGAGATCAGCTGCGACCTGAGCCGGGATGGCCTCAAGCCGGTGACGCCGGTGAAGGTGCCGACGGCGCAGAAGAATATGATTTCCTGCGTGAAGGAGTATGAGCGGCTGGCGGTGGCGGCAATCCTGCAGCAGGATAAATCGCTGGCGGTGCGGGCGCTGATGGCGCACCCGCTGATCGGTTCCTATTCGCTGGCGAAAACCCTGGTCGAAGCCTATCTCGACGATGAGCAATTCGCCGCCTGGCAGTAACCCGCATTGCCGATGGGATTCCCCCCGCTCGCGCCGCGCTTAGCGAGGCTACGAACAGAGCGGTTTGTGTTTGATGTAGGTCGGGTCAGGCGTAAGCCGCCACCTGACAAAATAGCCGCATCACCCGGTAGCCCGGATAAGTCGCCAGCCGCTATCCGGGAACTCCCCCCGCTCGCGCCGCGCTTAGCGGGGCTACGAACGGAGCGGTTTGTGTTTGATGTAGGCCGGGTCAGGCGTAAGCCGCCACCCGGCAAAATTACCGCATCACCCGGTAGCCCGGATAAGGCGCCAGCCGCCATCCGGGAACTCCCCCCGCTCGCGCTACGCTTAGCGGGGCTACGAACGGAGCGGTTTGTATTTGATGTAGGTCGGGTCAGGCGTAAGCCGCCACCCGACAAAATAGCCGCATCACCCGGTAACCCGGATAAGGCGCCAGCCGCCATCCGGGAGCTCCCCCCGCTCGCGCCGCGCTTAGCGGGGGCTAACTATTGCTGCGTAGGCTGGTAAACCACATCTTCAACAGTCGCTCAAAGCCTAAGATGCAGTAGCCGAAAAACGGGTTGCTCCAGTAAATATCATCGTCGAACTTCTGCGGGTCGTGAATAATAAACGCCGTATCCGCAGCCTGCGCCAGCGGGCTTTGATAGTCGCCGGTAAAGCAGACCAGATTAATCTCCTTCCCCTCCAGGGCCTTCACCCAGTTAAGCGCCGAGCTGCTGCGCCCGGATTTAGAAACGATCCAGATGGAGTCGAAGCGGGCGGCGTTTTTCTGTTCGAGGATTTCATAATCCGGCCACAGCGCCAGGCTGGCATTCACGCCGGTGACGAGGAACTTGTTATAAATATACTGGGCGATCAGCTGCGAAAAGCCGCTGCCGTGGATCAGGATGCGCTGCTGTTTAAGGCTTGCCAGCAGCGGCGTCAGCGCTTCTTCCGGCTGAACGCTCATGTAGTCGATATCGTTGGTGACATCGAGCTTCGGCATGGTGATATTGAACTTGATGAAATAGACCAGCTCCAGCCAGCCGCTGAACTTCAGTTTCTTCGCCAGCCGGACCAGGGAAGAGGGGTTGCTGTAGCACTGTTCGGCCACAGCGCGGACTCCCTGGCGGATACACTGCTCCGGGTCGTTCTGAATAAAGCGCAGCACGGTCATTTCCGTTTTGCTTAGCTTCACGTCACGAAAGATATTTTCTAAGTCCATGGCGGGCTCCTCTCAACGGCAGAATACGCTAACACCGTTCGGCGACAGCGTCTGCGGCCTGAGTCACCACTATGAAATGAACGTTACTTTTTGTACAAAAATGGAATAAAAAAACCCTCTCCGCCGGGCGAAGAGGGCTGCAGCCGTTAAGATGGTGTTTTACAGGGTAATCGTCAGCGTATTGCCCTCGGCGCTCACTACCACACCCCATTCGCTGCCGGCCTGAGTCCCGCCCTGCACGCCCGCGACCTGCGGGATATTGCGCAGGCACAACGTCCAGCCGCGGGCCTCGCCTTCGCCGCTCACGGCGATGGTGTTGCCCTGGCGCCTGGCCTTCAGGGTGAAAATCGTCGAGCCGTCTGCCGCCGGAACGTCACAACGTGCCTCGCGTCCATCCTCGAGGTGGAACAGCTGGAAGGCGGTGCCCTCATGCCAGGCATAATCCGGCTTCTGGTCATTGTTGCCCAGCGCCAGCAGGGTGTTGTCGCGAACGTAGACCGGCAGGCTCAGCGCATCGTGATGCTGCTTATGCCAGCGGCTACCCGGTAATTCATCGTTATGCCACAGGTGCGTCCAGCGCCCATCCGGCAGATAAAATTGCACCTCGCCCGCTTCGGAGAACACCGGCGCCACCAGGACCGAATCACCGAGCATATACTGGCGGTCAAGATAGTCGCAGGCCGGATCGTCCTGAAACTCGAGCATCATCGCACGCAACATCGGCGTGCCGAACTCGTTGGCCAGCGCCGCCTGGCGATAAAGATACGGCATCATGCGGCATTTCAGCTGCGTGAAGTGGCGCACCACGTCGCAGGACTCTTCGTCGTAAGCCCATGGCACCCGATAGGATTTGCTGCCGTGCAGCCGGCTGTGGCTGGAGAGCAGGCCGAAGGCGCACCAGCGCTTGTAGACGTGGGCCGGCGCGGTGTTTTCGAAACCGCCGATATCGTGACTCCAGAAACCGAAGCCGGACATGCCGATCGACAGCCCGCCGCGCAGGCTTTCCGCCATCGATTCGTAGTTGGCGTAGCAGTCGCCGCCCCTGTGCACCGGGAACTGCTGCGCGCCCACCGAGGCGGAGCGGGCGAACAGCACCGCCTCCTGCTCGCCGACGGTCTCTTTCAGCACCTTCCACACCAGCTCGTTATAGATGAAGGCGTAGTGGTTGTGCATTTTCTGCGGATCGGAACCGTCAAACCACTGCACGTCGGTCGGGATACGCTCGCCGAAGTCGGTCTTGAAGCAATCGACCCCCATCGCCACCAGGCCTTTTAACTTGTCGGCGTACCACTGGCAGGCTTCCGGGTTGGTGAAGTCATAAATCGCCAGCCCCGGCTGCCACTTATCCCACTGCCACAGCGAACCGTCCGGGCGCTTCAGCAGGTAGCCCTTCTCTTTCAGCTCCTTGAACACCGGCGAGCGCTGGCCGATGTACGGGTTGATCCACACGCAGACCTTCAGCCCTTTCGCCTTCAGGCGTTTGATCATCCCTTCCGGGTCCGGGAAAGTAAGCGGATCCCATTCAAAATCGCACCACTGGAAGGCCTTCATCCAGAAGCAGTCGAAGTGGAAGACGTGCAGCGGCAGATGGCGCTCAGCCATGCCGTCGATAAAACTATTCACCGTCGCTTCGTCATAGTTGGTGGTGAACGAGGTCGTCAGCCACAGACCGAACGACCATGCCGGCGGCAGCGCCGGGCGGCCGGTGAACTGCGTATAGCGGTTAAGCACCGCTTTCGGCGTCGGGCCGTCGATGACGAAGTACTCAAGGTATTCGCCTTCAACGCTGAACTGGACTTTAGAGACTTTCTCCGAGCCCACCTCGAAGGAGACGCGCTGAGGATGATTGACCAGCACGCCGTAGCCGCGGTTGGTCAGATAGAAGGGGATATTTTTGTAGGATTGCTCGGTGCTGGTGCCGCCGTCTTCGTTCCAGGTTTCTACCGTCTGGCCGTTGCGCACCAGCGCGGTAAAGCGCTCGCCGAGGCCGTAGACGGTTTCGCCGACGCCGAGGTCGAGGCGCTCAAACATGTAGTTGCGCTGGGTCTTACTATCCTGCACGTAGCCGTTGTTTTTCAACTGGCTACCGGTGATGCGCACGCCGTCGCGCAGAAAATCCAGTGCCCAGAATTCACCTTTAGTGACGCGCACGCTGAGGTTGCCGCTTGTCAGCTCGGCGAACTCGGCCGTATTTTCTATTTCGACATGGACGTCTTTCTGCACGTTCAGCGGATAGTGCGGGCCGTTATCCAGCGCGCCCTGGAAGTGCGCCATGCGCACGCCGATTATCCCTTCCTGAGGCGAGAAAAAGCGCAGGGTGAACAATGGCGTATCCAGCTGCCAGGCACGTTCGCGAACATCGCGCGGCGCGGCATAGACCACCATTTCATTCCCCTGCTGTTCCACCTCGTAAACCTGTACGGGTTGGATCAGGTTGAGCCCTGGTTGAATGAGCCAGTTTCCATCACTGATTTTCATTAAAACGTCCTCTTAGTTTTGCCATTCTTTATCGATCGGGGCTGCGGTGAAATCTTGTTCGTTGCGACGCGCGCCCTCGGCCAGCTCGGCCATCATTTTTTTCAGGAACGGCGTTTTCAGCGTGTAGTAGCGTTTGGCGATCACCGCGCTCAGCAGGTAGCACACCGCCGGAACGAGGGTGAACAAGGCGATAATGATGGTGAGGGTGGCGCTGTTCTGGGTTTTGGCGGCGGCGTCATAGCCACCGCCGGCCAGCATCCAGCCGATCAGCGCGCCGCCCAGCGCCAGCCCCAGCTTGAGCACAAACAGGGTGCCGGCGAAGCTGATGCCGGTCAGGCGTTTGCCGTTACACCATTCGCCGTAGTCGACGGTGTCGGACATCATCACCCACTGGATTGGCGTCACCAGCTGGTGCAGTACGCCAATGATGAAGATAAAGACGAACATGGTGATTTCGGCGTCCATCGGTACGAAGAACATCGCCACGCTGAGCACCGCCAGGAGGGCGTTGGTCCACCAGAAGACGCTGACTTTGCATTTCCAGTCGGTCAGCGGTTTCGCCAGCGCCGAGCCAATCAGGTTGCCGACGCAGTAGGTGGTGAGGAAGACGGTGAACAGCGCCGCCGAGCCCATGATCCAGGTGGTGTAGTACATCATCGCGCCGCCGCGAACGCAGACCGCGAGGATATTGAGGATGGTGAGCACGCCAACCACCCGCCACTGGTCATTGCACCAGATATCGCGCAGGTCTTCACGCATCGAGGTGCTGCTCGGCGGCGCTTCGACACGCTCTTTGGTGGTGAAAAAACAGAAGGCCAGCATCAGGAAGGCAATCACCGACAGCACCGCGATGCCGCCCTGGAAGCCGAGCGCTTTGTCTTCGCCGCCGATAAAGTTGACCAGCGGCATCATCAGCACGGTGGAGAGCATGCCCCCCGCCGTCGCCAGCACGAAGCGCCAGGACTGCAGCGAGATGCGCTGTGTGGGGTTGTCGGTGATCACGCCGCCCAGCGCGCAGTAGGGGATATTCACCACGGTGTAGAGCAGGGTCAGCAGCGTGTAGGTCACGGCGGCGTAGATCAGCTTGCCGTTGTGGCTTAAATCCGGCGAGCTGTAGGCCAGCACGCAGACGAGGCCGAACGGGATGGCGCCGAAGAGGATCCATGGGCGGAACTTACCCCAGCGGCTGCGGGTACGGTCGGCAAGCAGGCCCATGCACGGGTCGGAAATCGCATCCAGCGCCCGCGCCAGCAGGAACATGGTGCCGACAAAGCCGGCGGGGATACCGAAAATATCGGTGTAGAAAAACATCATGTATAACATGACGTTATCAAAAATGATGTGGCTGGCGGCGTCACCCATACCGTAGCCAATTTTCTCTTTGACGGACAGAATATGATCTTTCATATGCGCACTATTCCCTTAGCGGCACCGCGGATTGGTACCGGTTACGATTTTTGTAAACCTTTGCCGCAGTAAGATGAATTGCGATATCTCGTTATCAGATTACGTTTCTTGTTTTCTGTGATCGTGGTAGGGAATCAGGGAGTGAAAAAGTGTAACTCACGGATTTTGTGAGGATTTGTCCAGGACTGTTCTGTAAAGTCCAGTTTTAACAGTAAAAAAGTGCGTTTAGGTATGTGGTAAATGGCTGAAAGTAGCTATAATGCGCCCCGCCTCCATGTAGCAATCGAGGCGCGGAAGATCGTCATCTCCGGTGAGGTGGCTGGACTTCAAATCCAGTTGGGGCCGCCAGCGGTCCCGGGCAGGTTCAACTCCTGTGATCTTCCGCCAGTTTGCCTCTGCTCCCCCAAAGCCACGCCATACCAACCTGAGCACCCCCAAACTCATCATCCCAGCCAATCATTTTCATCCAAACCCTGCGTTATTTTGTCTCTCGCAAACCCGTTACACTGGCGCGGTGGCCGCGTGCCGTTGCCAACCGAAACAGGAGAGCCATAATGACCCCCGAACTCAGACACTGTTTTTCCATTACCATCCAGGTTGATAAACCGATAATTGTCTCCCGCAGCCCGCAGACCGGTAAGCGCCAGCTGATCCCGATTATCGGCGGCAGCGTCTCGGGTCAACTTCGCGGCCACGTGCTGCCCGGCGGCGTCGACAGCCAGATAATCGACCCCGACGGCACCTGCAGGCTGTCCGCCCGCTATGCCCTGCAGGTGGCGGAAGGGACAGTCTATGTGGAAAACAACGGCATCCGCCGGGTGCCGGCCCAGTATCATGACCAGCTGTTCGCCGACGATATGCGCTTTTTTAGCGATATTCCGCCAGAAGCCATCTATTTTCGCACCGTTCCCTCCTTCGAGGTGGATACCCCCGCGCTCAGCTGGCTAACCACCTCGCTGTTTATCTGCGCCGGTGGCCGGACCCAGGATGGGGTAATGCTCGATTTCTATCAGGTGGGCTGATTTTCACTTTCTGCATATAACTGTTATTGCCGTTAGCCCATTTTTCCCCTCCCGGCAGCGGTCTACTATCGCGTCATCTTTTCATTCACCCGAATCACAGACCGGAGCAGTTATGAAAGCTATCGCCATTACTCAAGCCGCCGCTGACGGCAACAACATCCCTTCTTTAACTGAGATCGACCTGCCGGTCCCCACCGCCCACGGGCGTGACCTGCTGGTCGCCGTGAAAGCCATCTCGGTCAACCCGGTAGACACCAAAGTGCGCGCCGGCTTCCAGGGCGACACACCGCGGGTGCTGGGCTGGGACGCCGTTGGCGTGGTGCAGTCCGTCGGTGCAGAGGTGACGTTGTTCGCCCCGGGTGATG
>OKER01000386.1_pt1 | contig 10159 bp, 10 predicted proteins | sample 1610031 | NCBI WGS metagenome assembly OKER01 (sample SAMN04436611, study PRJEB24849) | human gut metagenome | biome: human gut; feature: NICU; material: stool | host: Homo sapiens | place: USA: Saint Louis, MO | collected 2009-12-31
TTTGATAAAGAATATTAAAGGTGAGGATAAAATCTATGAGACCTATCGTTAGAAAAAAGATGTACAAAAAAGGTAAATTTTGGGTCATTGCAGGTATCGTTACTATTTTAGGTGGTAGTGCAATTATTGGTCAAGATGTCAAGGCAGAACAGGCAGAAGCAGTAACTTCAACGATCTCAGAGAAAATTGATAGCAGTCAGACTATTTCGGATACTTCCAAGTTAACGTTACCTGTTAATTCCTCGGAGGCTATGAAAAATAGTGCAGAGCCTTTAATAAAAACAGGCTTTGCTACATCTGTTTCATCTAATCCTAGAGAGATAGCAGCTACCCCAGTCAAAACCTTTGATGCTAGCTCAAAAGTTGTTGTAAAAGCTAGTACTGCTGAGCACTCAGCAAATCAAACAAATTCTAATGTTAATCAAGTAGCTAATGATAGTGAAGTTATTACTCAACAAAATTCAACAAAGCAATTACCAACAGTGACTTACTCTGCTCATGTTCAAGATATTGGATGGCAAAAGTCGGTTGATAATGCAACAGTTTCAGGAACAGTAGGACAGGAAAAGCAGGTTGAGGCAATAAAATTGTCTATTAAAGCACCTGAAGGAATAACAGGAAAACTTAGCTATAAAACTTATGTTAAAGGACAAGGTTGGCAATCTTCAGTAGAGAGTGGTCAAGTTAGTGGTACTGTTGGTCAGAGTAAACCTATTGAAGCACTAAGCATTAACCTTACTGATAATTTACAAAAATTATATGATGTCTATTATCGTGTTCATGTTCAAGATATCGGGTGGATGGCTTGGGCTAAAAATGGAGCTTACGCTGGGACTTTGGAAATGTCAAAGCGCCTTGAAGCTTACGAAGTAAAGTTTACCCTTAAAGGACAATCTGTTTTAACACCAACTATACTTAAGGAAGAGAGACCTGTCTTAAATTATCAGGTTAAGGTAGGCCAAAATGGTTGGCAATCTAATAAACTTGAAGGACAAATGGCGGGAACTTTAGGAGAATCCAAAGCCCTAGATGGAGTAAAATTCACTCTTAGCACCTTGAAGTATGGGGACATTCTCTATCGTACTCATGTACAAGATAAAGGTTGGGGAGAAATTTTAGGTAGTCAAACAAGTAAGGATTATCAAGGAAAAAGACTAGAAGCTATTCAATTGGACTTAAGTGGGAATTTAAAACAAAATTATGATATTTATTATCGCGCTCACGTCCAAGATAAAGGTTGGATGGCTTGGCAAAAAAATAATAGTGTAGCAGGTACAGTCGGAGAATCGAAACGTTTAGAGGCTTTGGAAGTAAAACTAGTAGCTAAAGCTTCAGATTTTAGTTCCCAAACAGATCATTCATTCTTAGAAATGAAGCATCCTGGATTAAGTTATCAAACTTATCTTCAAAAAGATGGTTGGAAACCAACGGTTTTGGAAGGCCAATTAGGAGGTAGTATTGGACTTTCAAAATCTATAAAAGCCATCAAACTTAACTTAGGTAGTACAGCTCTAGGAAATATAGAATATAGAACTTTTCTTAATGGTTCAGGTTGGCAAACTGTTGTTAATTCAGGGAGAGAAAGTAATGTACCAAATGAATCTCAACAAGTAGAAGCTATTCAGATGCGATTGACAGGTCTGCTATCGAAAACCTATAGTGTGATGTATCGAGTTCACATGCAAGATTATGGTTGGCAGGATTGGACTTATAACAATGACATCGCTGGTAGTACTAACCAAGGAAAACGAATTGAAGCAATCGAAATTAAATTAGTTGAGACTGCTAAAATACCTATAACTGTCCAAACGACCTATAAGGGAACTGGAAACTATAATGTACGAGTGACAAATGTTATTAGTCCTGGGAATTTAAAAATTGCTATTTGGTCAGATAAAAACAATCAGGATGACCTTAAGTGGTATACCGTCACACCCAAAAATCATGACGCTACATTGACATTTAATGTTACAAATCATAGAGACAATGGTAAATACTTTATCCATGTTTATCAGGAAAATGCTTCTAATCAAAAACAATTATTGGTAAAAACTTCTCTACAAGTCGCACATTCAAATTATAATACTCCTTACTTTAGCCAACGTGATGGAAGGTGGGCAAGTCGAAGATATGGTATGGCAACTTTAGGAGAAACTGGTTGTGTACCAACTTCTCTAGCTATGATTTTGTCTTCTTTGAAAGGAGAAACTGTTTTACCAACGCAAATTGCAGATTACCTTTACCATAAGACAGTTGAATTTAATCGTGGTGTTCAAGGAACAACTTCTAGAGGAATTTTAAAAGCAGCCAAAGAATGGGGTGTAACTGCAACTGCATTAGGAACTCAAGCTAACCTTGTACAAGCGTTGAAGGATGGTTATCATGTCCTAGCGGCAGTACAAAATAATGTTTTTGTTCTTCATGGAAGTCATGAAATCGTTCTCAAAGGATATAATAACGGACTGACACATGTCTCTGACCCTTACACACCGTCCTTGTCTGGTTGGTATCCAATTTCACAACTTTGGAAAGAACAGAGCTATTATAGTGAGGATAGAATTGATATTGGAGCACCTTTTGTCAAGGTAACAGATGCCTAATTTTTAAAACCATATGCAAAACTAGCATATGGTTTTAAAGTTTCCAGTACTATTTTATTTAATTTTATGATATAATGAAGAGTAAAACATTTTAGGGGTTTCCCCTTAGAAAGACAAGTGAAATGGATTTAAATAATTACATCGCTTCAATTGAAAACTATCCTCAAGAAGGAATTACTTTCCGTGATATCTCCCCATTAATGGCTGATGGTAAAGCATACAGCTATGCTGTTCGTGAAATTGTACAATATGCTGCTGATAAAGATATTGATATGATTGTTGGACCAGAAGCTCGTGGCTTTATTGTTGGTTGCCCAGTTGCTTATGCTCTTGGTATTGGTTTTGCTCCAGTCCGTAAACCAGGTAAATTACCACGCGAAGTTATTTCAGCTGACTATGAAAAAGAATATGGTCTTGATACATTGACAATGCACGCAGATGCTATTAAACCAGGTCAACGTGTTTTAATTGTTGATGACCTTTTAGCTACTGGTGGAACAGTAAAAGCGACAATTGAAATGATTGAAAAACTCGGTGGCGTTGTCGCAGGCTGTGCTTTCCTAGTTGAACTTGATGGATTAAATGGTCGTAAAGCTATTGAAGGTTATGATACTAAGGTATTGATGAACTTTCCAGGATAAGGCCTATTCAAGATAGATGAATGATAAGGGCGCCTCTAAGTGCTATGATAATAGTTGAGAGGTGCTTTTTGTTACACATTTCATAATTTTAGGACGATAGAGAGGATTTGAAAGGTTATGACTTATTTGGAACAATATCAGTCAGGGCAATTGACTCTACCAAGTGCTTTATTTTTTCACTTTAAATCTATTTTTAAGACAGCAGACGATTTTTTAGTTTGGCAATTTTTCTATTTACAAAATACAACTAATTTATCCGATCTAACACCGAGCCGTATTGCGACATCACTTGATAAAACAGTGGCAGATATCAATCGTTCTATATCGAATTTAACAAGTCAAGGTTTACTAGATGTCAAAACAATTGAGTTGAATCATGAAATCGAGATTATCTTTGATACAAGCCCTGTGTTTGCTAAATTAGATAAACTTTTCGAAGAGGATAATCAAGTAATAATAGACAATAAAACCTCTGATTCGAATCGTCTGAAAGATTTAGTAGGAGACTTCGAACGTGAATTAGGTCGCTTATTAAGTCCTTTTGAATTAGAAGATTTACAAAAGACACTGCAAGAAGATCAGACAGATCCTGATATTGTTAGGGCAGCTCTTAGAGAAGCGGTTTTCAATGGGAAAACAAGTTGGAATTATATCAATGCTATCCTTCGCAACTGGCGGCGTGAAGGATTGACGACACTTCGACAAATTGAAGAGAGAAAACAAGCACGTGAAGATAACCAAATGAAAGATTTAGCGATTTCGGATGATTTTAAAAATGCAATGAATTTATGGGAATAAGTTTACTAGGAGGAGACAGAATGGTTGATACATTAGGTCTGCTCCTTTTCTTTTGATGTTAATGATGTTATACTTTTAATAGAGAAAAACTGAAGGAAATACAATGGATTTACAATTATCAAAACGATTACAAAAAGTTGCAAACTATGTTCCAAAAGGAGCTCGGTTATTAGATGTAGGAAGTGATCATGCTTACTTACCTATTTTTTTGTTGCAGATGGGATACTGTGATTTTGCCATTGCTGGTGAAGTGGTGAATGGACCGTATCAGTCTGCGTTGAAAAACGTTTCAGAACATGGTCTCACTTCAAAGATAGATGTTCGCTTAGCAAATGGTTTGTCAGCTTTTGAAGAAGCAGATAATATTGATACGATAACTATCTGTGGAATGGGTGGTCGTTTGATTGCTGATATTTTGAATAACGATATAGACAAACTTCAGCACGTTAAAACACTAGTCTTACAACCTAATAATCGGGAAGATGATTTAAGAAAATGGTTAGCTGCAAATGATTTTGAAATAGTAGCAGAAGATATCTTGACTGAAAATGACAAATGCTATGAAATTTTAGTTGTTAAGCATGGTCATATGAATTTAACTGCTAAAGAATTGCGATTTGGTCCATTTTTATTATCCAATAACACAACGGTTTTTAAAGAAAAATGGCAAAACGAGCTTAATAAATTAACTTTTGCTTTAAACTCTATTCCTAATAGTAAAATTGAAGAACGCGCTATTTTGGAAGATAAAATACAGGATATAAAGGAGGTTCTTGATGAAAGCTAGAGAACTTATTGATGTATATGAAACTTATTGTCCACAGGAATTATCTATGGAAGGAGATATTTCAGGTCTTCAAATTGGATCTTTAGATAAAGAAATAAAGACAGTCATGGTAGCTTTAGATGTTCGAGAGACCACAGTAGCTGAAGCAATTGAACGTCAAGTAGATCTTCTGATTGTAAAGCATGCTCCTATTTTTCGTCCATTAAAGGATTTGGTAGCAACACCGCAAAATAAGATTTATATAGACCTTCTTAAATCAGACATTGCTGTTTATGTGAGCCATACTAATATAGATATCGTTCCTAATGGACTTAACGACTGGTTTTGTGAATTATTAGATATTCAATATCCCGATATATTATCTGAAACAAGTAATGGTTATGGTATTGGTCGCATTGGTGATGTTAGACCCCAGAGTTTTGAATTTTTTGCATGGAAAATTAAAGATGTGTTTGGTTTAGATAGCGTTCGTTTAGTTTCATATGATAAATCTAATCCTGAAATTCAACGAGTTGCTATTTGTGGGGGTAGTGGGCAAAGTTTCTACAAAGAAGCTATTGCAAAAGGAGCAGATGTTTTTGTAACGGGAGATATTTATTATCATACTGCACAAGAAATGATCACAAATGGTTTGCTTGCGATTGACCCAGGTCATCATATTGAGGTTTTATTTGTTTCTAAAATAGCTACTATGATTGAGCAGTGGAAACTTGAAAAAGACTGGGATATTTCAGTTTTAGAGAGTAAAGCTCCAACAAATCCCTTTTACCATATGTAGGAGCTATTATGAAAAAGATAGCAATTATTGGTGCAGGAGCAGTCGGAGCGACACTAGCCTATTACTTATCAAAAGAAAAGGATATTCAGGTTACTGTTTTTGATTATGGAGTTGGACAAGCAACTAAGGCTGCTGCGGGGATTATTAGCCCATGGTTTTCAAAACGTCGTAATAAAGCCTGGTATCGTATGGCGAGGTTGGGGGCTGATTTTTATTCAAAGCTAGTCACGGATTTACAAAAAGATGGTTTTGAAACAAAATTTTATCAGCAAACTGGTGTTTTCTTATTAAAAAAGGACGAGAGTCAGTTAGAGTCATTATTTGCACTAGCAGATAAACGTCGACTAGAATCTCCTCTAATAGGCGATTTACAAATACTAAATAAAAGTGAAGCAAATACTCACTTTCCTGAGTTAGATGGCTATGAACAGTTACTTTATGCGAGCGGAGGAGCACGAGTAGAAGGGGCGGACTTAACACGAATATTGTTAGAAGCAAGTGGTGTTAATGTCATCAAGGATGAAGTTCACTTTACGATAACTGATAATGGCTTTCGTGTTCAAGGAATTGATTTTGATAAACTTGTTTTAGCGAGTGGAGCCTGGCTAGCTAAGATATTAGATGAGCACAACTATCAGGTAGATGTTCGCCCTCAAAAAGGGCAATTGCGAGACTATTATTTTAGCAATATTAATACAGGAAAATATCCTGTTGTAATGCCAGAAGGTGAGCTAGATATTATCCCATTTGATAATGGTAAAGTCTCTATAGGTGCAAGTCACGAAAATGATATGGCTTTTGATTTAAGCATTGATTTTAAAGTCTTAGACAAGTTTGAAGAGCAAGCTATTGGCTATTTTCCGCAATTAAAAAAAGCAGATACGACTTCTGAACGTGTTGGAATTCGTGCCTATACAAGTGATTTTTCTCCATTTTTTGGCCCTGTCCCTTGTATGGAGGGTGCATATGCTGCAAGTGGATTAGGATCAACTGGCTTAACAGTAGGCCCATTAATTGGTTATGAATTATGTCAATTAATCTTAAATAAAGAAAATCAGCTAAATTTAGAGGATTACGATATTACGAAATACGTGAAAAAGATTAGTAGATGATAGCGTTTAAAAAAAGTGTTATAATATGTAGGATTAATATAAATAAGGAGACCTTACTATGAAAGGTATTATTTTAGCGGGAGGTTCAGGTACTCGCTTGTACCCATTAACTCGTGCTGCATCAAAACAATTGATGCCAATTTATGATAAACCAATGATTTATTATCCATTGTCAGTTTTGATGTTGGCAGGAATAAAAGAAATACTGATTATTTCTACTCCACAAGATTTGCCTCGCTTTGAAGATATGCTTGGAGATGGTTCAGAATTAGGAATCTCTCTTTCTTATGCTGAACAACCAAGCCCAGATGGGTTAGCACAGGCCTTCATTATCGGTGAAGATTTTATTGGCGATGATCACGTTGCCTTAGTATTAGGTGATAATATTTATCATGGACCAGGTTTATCTGCAATGCTACAACGTGCAGCCAGTAAAGAAAGTGGAGCAACCGTCTTTGGCTATCAAGTAAAAGATCCAGAACGTTTTGGTGTTGTCGAGTTTGATACTGATATGAATGCCATTTCTATTGAAGAAAAACCAGCGCAACCTAAGTCTAATTATGCTGTCACAGGTCTTTATTTCTATGATAACGATGTGGTTGAAATAGCTAAAAATATTAAGCCAAGTCCTCGTGGAGAACTTGAAATTACTGATGTTAACAAAGCCTACCTTGATAGAGGTGACTTATCAGTTGAGTTAATGGGACGTGGATTTGCGTGGTTAGACACTGGAACTCACGAAAGTCTTCTTGAAGCAGCACAATATATTGAAACAGTACAACGCATGCAAAACGTTCAAGTTGCTAACCTTGAGGAAATTGCTTACCGCATGGGCTACATCACTCGTGAACAAGTCCTTGAGTTGGCACAACCACTTAAGAAAAATGAGTATGGTCAATACCTACTTCGTTTGATTGGAGAAGCCTAATGACTGAACAATTTTTTGATAAAGAATTAACTTGTCGCCCAATTGAAGCCATTCCTGGATTGTTGGAATTCGATATTCCCGTTCGTGGAGACAACCGTGGATGGTTCAAAGAGAACTTTCAAAAAGAAAAAATGATACCGCTTGGTTTCCCAGAAAGCTTCTTTGAGGCAGACAAACTACAAAATAATATTTCGTTTAACAAAAAAAATACTTTACGAGGTCTCCATGCAGAGCCTTGGGATAAATATGTTTCGATCGCTGATGAAGGACGTGTGATCGGTACTTGGGTTGACCTCCGTGAAGGTGACAGTTTTGGGAACGTTTACCAAACGATTATCGATGCCTCAAAAGGTATCTTTGTTCCACGCGGCGTTGCTAATGGTTTCCAAGTTCTTTCAGATAAAGCAGCTTATACTTATCTCGTTAACGATTATTGGGCACTTGAACTCAAACCAAAATATGCTTTCGTTAACTATGCAGATTCAAATCTAGGCATTCAGTGGGAAAACCTTGAAGAAGCAGAAGTCTCAGAAGCAGATAAGAATCACCCGCTTCTCAAAGATGTAAAACCTTTGAAGAAGGAAGATTTATAATTTTCAACTTCTTAAAAGGCATTAATCTTAGCAAGTAAAAACGAATTAGCAATGTTGTTTGACGCAAGGGTGAAAGGAAACATGCAAAAGGCCTGTTCTCTCAGAGATTTGAAATATTGATTTCTTAGGCATGATATTCCATAGAACTACTTCTAACAGAACAGTATCCTTCAAACAGCAAAAAGAAAAAATTTTTCGGAGAAAAAATGACTGAATTTAAAAACATTATCGTAACTGGTGGAGCTGGTTTCATCGGATCAAACTTTGTACACTATGTTTACAATAACCACCCAGATGTTCATGTAACTGTCCTTGATAAATTGACATATGCAGGTAACCGTGCTAACATTGAAGCCATTCTTGGTGATCGTGTTGAGTTAGTTGTTGGTGATATTGCTGACGCTGAATTGGTAGACAAATTGGCTGCCAAAGCGGATGCTATTGTTCACTATGCGGCTGAGAGTCACAACGATAACTCATTGGAAGATCCAAGTCCATTTATCCATACAAACTTTATCGGAACTTACACTTTGCTTGAAGCAGCTCGTAAATACGATATCCGTTTCCACCACGTGTCAACTGATGAAGTTTATGGAGATCTTCCACTTCGTGAAGACCTTCCAGGAAATGGTGAAGGACCAGGTGAAAAATTCACTGCTGAAACAAAATACAATCCATCATCACCTTACTCATCAACTAAGGCAGCTTCTGACCTTATCGTTAAGGCATGGGTACGTTCCTTCGGCGTAAAAGCGACCATTTCGAACTGTTCAAATAACTATGGACCATACCAACACATCGAAAAATTCATTCCACGTCAAATTACAAATATCTTGGCAGGAATCAAACCGAAACTTTATGGTGAAGGTAAAAACGTCCGTGACTGGATCCACACAAATGACCATTCAACAGGTGTCTGGGCTATTTTGACTAAGGGTCGTATTGGTGAAACATACCTTATTGGTGCCGACGGTGAGAAAAACAACAAGGAAGTTCTTGAACTTATCCTTGAGAAAATGGGTCAACCAAAAGACGCTTACGATCACGTAACTGACCGTGCTGGTCATGATCTTCGTTACGCTATCGATTCTACAAAATTGCGTGAAGAACTCGGCTGGGAACCACAATTTACAAACTTTTCAGAAGGTTTGGAAGAAACTATTAAATGGTATACAGAAAATGAGACATGGTGGAAAGCAGAAAAAGATGCTGTAGAAGCCAAGTATGCTAAAACTCAAGAAGTCATTAAGTAATTGAACCAAAAAACCTATCATTTTGATGATAGGTTTTTTATGTACGGCTAGTTAGATAGCTAATTGGTCTGTTTTTGTCATGGTTTGAGGTTGGTAATAGACATTTTGATAGTCATTACCAACTTTTTGTACTAGGTAAAGTCCCGCTTTATTCATTTTGAATTGATTGTTAATGAGACTCTCTTGATTATCGTGTTTGATAACAGTCCAAGTTTGACTGTTTTTATCATAGATAACCTGTTGTTTTGAACTATTTTCTAGTAATTCTACTTCTTTGCTGTTGGCTAATTTATCAAAACTTGTGCGATCAATGTTTGGAACCATCATGTAACCATAGCTATCATCTTTGTTGTCATGCTTTTGGCTTATAGTGATAAAAGGATTGCTAACGATTGAGGTATTTTTAGAAGTACGATTAATGCTGTTCCAAGTACCTGTTTGCTCTTTGCGTTCAATATCAATAGTGCTATTTTTAAAGAAGATATAACCAATATTGCGACCAGGTTCTTTTGATTCTAAAAAGACACTTTTTGTATCTGTAAATTGTTGAGAACTTGCTTGTTTTAAATCAATAGTTTTAGCTCTCAATATACTCATATTGATATACCTCTTATTTCTATGTATTTTACCATATTTTCCAAAAAGCTTTATTTTCTTTCCAAAGAGAAT
>OKER01000391.1_pt1 | contig 10065 bp, 8 predicted proteins | sample 1610031 | NCBI WGS metagenome assembly OKER01 (sample SAMN04436611, study PRJEB24849) | human gut metagenome | biome: human gut; feature: NICU; material: stool | host: Homo sapiens | place: USA: Saint Louis, MO | collected 2009-12-31
AATGTGATCCATATCACCTAAAGCTATCCATATAATCTTTTTTTTATGTAGAATCAGAGCTATCCGATTCTATCGAGAATACCCAATGGCTGACCTGAACCTGAGTACCCTGACGGAAGCAGATATCATCACCAAACGCATTATGCCCGCCATCCTCGATGCAGGCTGGAGCGACACAACTCAAATCCGACAGGAGGTCAAACTCCGGGACGGTAAGGTCATCGTGCGCGGCAAAGTCGCGGCGCGTAGAACGGTGAAATCCGCCGATATCGTGCTCTACCACAAACTCAATATGCCACTAGCTGTTATCGAGGCCAAAGCCAATAAGCATGAAATCGGCAAAGGTATGCAGCAGGCTCTAGGTTATGCACACCTGCTGGACGTTCCCTTTGCATTTGCTTCTAACGGCGATGGCTTTATTTTCCACGATAAAACAGCAACCGGCGCGATTGAGCGAGAAATTACCCTCGACGAATTCCCAACGCCTGACGAATTGTGGCAGAAATATTGCCTCTGGAAAGGTTATACCGCCGCCCAGATGCCGATCGTCACACAAGATTATTACAACGACGGCAGTGAGAAACGGTTGCGCTACTATCAGCTCCAGGCCATCAACAAAACGCTGGAAGCCGTGTCCACCGGGCAAAAGAGATTATTACTGGTCATGGCAACAGGAACGGGTAAAACGCTGACGGCGTTCCACATCATCTGGCGCTTATGGAAAGCTGGCGTAAAAAAACGCATCTTGTTCCTGGCTGACCGAAACGTCCTTGTTGATCAAACCCGACTTGATGACTTTCAGCCTTTCGGTTCCGCAATGACCAAAATCACCGGGCGCACTCTCGATCCCGCTTTCGAAATCCATCTTGCGCTTTATCAAGCGTTAACCGGCAATGAAGAGCATCAAAAAGCGTTTAAGCAGGTTTCACCAGATTTCTTTGATCTGATTATCATCGACGAGTGCCACCGCGGTAGCGCCTCTGAAGACAGCGCCTGGCGTGAAATTCTGGATTATTTCAGCTCCGCTACCCAGATTGGTATGACAGCCACGCCGAAGGAAACGCACGAGATCTCCAATAGCGACTATTTTGGTGATCTGATCTACACCTATTCGTTGAAAGAAGGCATTGAGGATGGGTTCCTCGCGCCTTACAAAGTGGTACGTGTCGATATTGATGTTGATTTACAGGGCTGGCGGCCCGTGCGTGGCCAGAGTGACCTCAACGGTGAACTGATTGACGACCGAATCTATAACCAGAAAGATTTCGACCGTACGATGGTCATCGACGAGCGTACTGAACTGGTGGCAAAAACTATTACCGATTACCTCAAACGCACCAATCCGATGGATAAAACCATCGTATTTTGCGAAGACATTCCTCATGCTGAACGAATGCGTCGGGCGCTGATCAATCTCAACCCGGAGATGGTAAAACGTAACGATAAATACGTGATGAAAATTACCGGCGACGACGACGAAGGAAAAGGTCAGTTGCAGAATTTCAGCGACAAGAAAAAAGAATGGCCGGTAATTGTGACCACCTCAGAACTGATGACCACCGGCGTGAACGTGAAAACCTGCAAACTGATCGTGCTGGATCAAACCATCCGCTCGATGACCAAATTTAAGCAGATTATCGGCCGTGGTACTCGCATCGAAGAAAGCTACGGCAAACTGTGGTTCACCATTCTCGACTTTAAAAAGGCCACTGAGCTCTTCGCCGATGAGCGTTTCGACGGTATCCCGGAAAAAGTGATGGAAGCCACTGCGGATGACATTACCGACCCGAATTCCGGGTTCGATGAAAAGCTGGATGAAGACGATTTTGACGTTTTTGCAGAGGACGACGTTACAGGGGCAGATGAAGATCCGGCAACGTATACAACCGGCTCATTCGACAATTCAGGCCTACTTCCGGAAGAAGAAGACAACCGAATCCGCAAATTCCATATTAACGGTGTCACCGTAGGCGTCGTGTCTCAGCGCGTTCAGTATTATGATGCCGACGGCAAGCTGGTCACCGAGTCATTCAAAGATTACACCCGCAAAACCGTGCTCAAAGCCTGCGCCTCACTGGATGATTTTGTTCAGAAATGGCAAGATGCTGACCGCAAAGCGGCGGTAATCAAAGAGCTCGAATTGCAGGGAATCCTTTGGGATGTACTGGCGGAAGAGGTTGGCAAAGATCTCGACCCGTTCGACATGCTCTGCCATGTGGTGTATGGTCAGCCGCCGCTCACGCGCAAAGAGCGTGCAGACAACGTTCGCAAGCGTAATTATTTCACTAAATATTCCGATGTCGCGCAGACCGTGCTCAGTAATCTGCTGGACAAATACGCTGATGCCGGCGTCGAAGAAATCGAGAATATTCAGGTGCTGAAGCTCAAACCGTTCGACCAGATGGGAACTCTGCAGGAGATCATCACCGACGGTTTTGGCGATAAAGGCACCTATATGCAGGCAGTGACCGACCTGGAAAGCGAAATTTACCAGCTTCCTTCCCGCTCTGCCTGACCATCCTGATTACGCCACCTGCGGCCCGTCTGCCGCAGGTGGCTTTGTTTTTTATAAAGGGACGACCCCATGTCAATCAGTTCGGCTATCAAATCATTACAAGACATCATGCGTAAAGATGCAGGCGTCGATGGCGACGCACAGCGTCTGGGTCAGCTCTCCTGGTTACTGTTCCTAAAGATCTTCGACGCCCAGGAAGAGGCGCTGGAACTGGAGCAGGATAACTACCAACTCCCCATTCCGCAGCGCTACCTGTGGCGCACATGGGCGGCGAACGCCGAAGGCATCACCGGCGATTCCCTGCTGGAGTTCGTCAACGATGACCTGTTCCCAACGCTGAAAAACCTCACCGCCCCCATCGATAAAAACCCGCGCGGCTTTGTGGTCAGACAGGCGTTCAGCGATGCCTATAACTACATGAAAAACGGCACCCTGCTGCGTCAGGTGATCAACAAGCTGAATGAAATTGACTTCACCAGCGCCAGCGAACGCCACCTGTTCGGCGACATTTACGAACAGATCCTCAAAGATCTGCAATCGGCGGGCAATGCCGGTGAGTTTTATACCCCGCGCGCCGTCACCCGCTTTATGGTCGATCGCGTCGATCCGAAGCTCGGCGAGTCGATTATGGACCCGGCCTGCGGCACCGGCGGCTTCCTCGCCTGCGCGTTCGATCACGTAAAAAACAACTACGTGAAGAGCGTGGCCGATCACCAGACGCTGCAACAGCAGATCCACGGCGTGGAGAAAAAACAGCTCCCGCACCTGCTGGCGACCACCAACATGCTGCTGCACGGCATCGAAGTGCCGGTGCAAATCCGTCACGACAACACCCTCAACAAGCCGCTGTCGTCGTGGGATGAACAGCTGAATGTGATCGTCACCAACCCGCCGTTCGGCGGCACCGAAGAAGACGGTATCGAGAAGAACTTCCCTTCCGATATGCAGACTCGCGAAACGGCGGATCTGTTCCTGCAACTGATCGTTGAAGTGCTGGCTAAAAACGGCCGCGCGGCGGTGGTGCTGCCAGACGGCACGCTGTTTGGCGAAGGTGTGAAAACCAAAATCAAAAAGCTGCTCACCGAGGAGTGCAACCTGCACACCATTGTGCGCCTGCCGAACGGCGTGTTTAACCCGTACACCGGGATCAAAACCAACCTGCTGTTCTTTACCAAAGGCCAGCCGACCAAAGAAATCTGGTTCTACGAGCATCCGTACCCGGCGGGCGTGAAAAACTACAGCAAAACCAAGCCGATGAAGTTTGAAGAATTCCAGGCCGAGATCGACTGGTGGGGCAACGAAGCCGACGGCTTCGCCAGCCGCGTCGAGAACGAACAGGCGTGGAAGGTAAGCATCGACGAGGTGATTGCCCGCAACTTTAACCTCGATATCAAAAACCCGCACCAGGCGGAAACCGTCAGCCACGATCCGGACGAACTGCTGGCACAGTACGCGAAGCAGCAGGAAGCAATCCAGACCCTGCGCCACCAGCTGCGCGATATCCTCGGCGCGGCGCTCTCCGGTAAGGAGGCCAACTGATGGCGGTGGAAAAACTGATTGTCGATCATATCGACACCTGGACCACGGCGCTGCAGACCCGCTCCACGGCCGGGCGCGGCAGCTCGGGTAAGATCGACCTGTACGGCATTAAGAAGCTGCGCGAGCTGATTCTTGAGCTGGCGGTGCGCGGTAAGCTGGTGCCGCAGGATCCGAACGACGAACCGGCGTCGGAACTACTGAAACGCATTGCGGCGGAAAAGGCCGAGCTGGTGAAGCAGGGAAAAATTAAAAAGCAGAAGCCGCTGCCGGGGATTCGCGAGGAGGAGAAACCGTTTGATTTGCCGGTGGGGTGGGAGTGGGTGCGGTTTGGTAGCATCTATGAAATGGAATATGGTAATAATTTACCTCAAGAAAAAAGATCTAATTCTGGCGAATACAATGTATATGGCTCCAATGGAATTGTAGGTACACATAACGAAGCATGCATTAAATCTCCATGTATTGTTATCGGCAGAAAAGGTTCAGCAGGGGCATTAAACCTCTCAGATCAGGCTGCCTGTTGGGTGACAGATGTTGCTTACAGCACTATCCCTCCAAGTGCGATGAATCTCGAGTTTGTCTTTATACAATTTCATACCTTAGGCCTCGATACTTTGGGAAAAGGAATTAAGCCCGGCTTAAATCGTAACGACGCTTATAATTTAACAATAGCAATTCCACCTCAAAGCGAACAGAAAGCCATCGTATCAAAAGTAAATGAATTGATGTCCCTCTGCGACCAACTGGAACAGTACTCCCTGACCAGTCTGGACGCGCATCAACAACTGGTTGAAACCCTGCTAACCACGCTAACCAGCAGCCAGAACGCCGATGAACTGGCCGAAAACTGGGCGCGTATCAGCGAGCATTTCGACACGCTGTTTACCACCGAAGCCAGCATAGACGCCTTAAAGCAGACCATTCTGCAACTGGCGGTGATGGGCAAACTGGTGCCGCAGGATCCGAACGACGAACCGGCCTCTGAACTGCTCAAGCGTATTGCGAAGGAAAAAGTGCAATTGGTGAAAGACGGGAAAATGAAAAAGCAAAAACCGCTGCCGCCGATTAGTGATGAGGAAAAACCGTTTGTTACCCCAAATAATTGGGAATGGGTAAGATTCGGAGAGATTGGTGAAATAAAGGGTGGTGGAACACCAAGCAAGAATAATTCTGCATTTTGGGAAGGTGATATACCTTGGGTTTCACCAAAAGATATGAAAGTAGACTACATATCAAAAAGTGAACTCTCTATATCTCAAGACGCAGTACAAAACAGTTCAGTAACTCTCATCTCTGAAGAGAGCCTTTTGTTTGTTGTCCGGGGTATGATCCTTGCGCATACATTCCCTGTTGCTATTTCTAAAAAAGAAGTAACCATAAATCAAGATATGAAAGCTATATCAACAGATTTATATCATCCTGATTTTTTAATTAAAATGATGCAAGCCTGTTCAATCCGGGTGTTATCTTTAGTAGATCGCTCCTCTCATGGAACATGTAAACTTGTTTCTGATAAGCTTTTTAGCTTAGTCCTACCTCTACCGCCATTGAAAGAACAGCTACGTATTTCATCTGAAGTGGATAGCTTTATTAATGATTGTGAAAAGTTGAAGAAAATTATTAAAGCAACCCAACAAACCCAGCTCCACCTGGCCGACGCTCTCACCGAAGCTGCCATAAATTAACCCGCCCCCAGAAACCAATAAAGCGGCTAAATAGCCGCTTTATTCTCATCATTAAAAATAATATTTCTCTTCATCCACACCGTTATTTTCATTGATTTTCAGCTGGACTTTCTTTCTATTCCCTGATGATATGTACAGGTATTTATCGCAAGGCACCCGTGCTGCAACACGAGCGCCTTGCTAATCACAACCACTATTCATAGGAAATAGCCATCATGACTACCCCGCATTCTATTGCAGAATTCACCGATCCAGAAGTCTCCCCGGCAGTTAGTCGTCAATTAACCGTGAGTTATGCGACTCGTCATCCTGATTATCAGCGTATTCCGGCGTTGACCATGAAGGGTCAGTGGCTGGAGGCGGCAGGTTTTGCCACCGAAACCGCAGTGGATCTCAAGGTAATGAACGGTTGTATCGTGATTACCGCCAAACCAACAGAGCCGGAGCTCACCGCCGCTTTGCGTCAGGTCAGCAAGCTGTCGGCGCGCAAGCAGAAACAGGTGCAGGCGTTAATCGGCACGATCGCCGGGCAAAGGCAGAAACTAGCATAACTCATCTCCCCGGTGGCGCTGCGCTTACCGGGGCGACGGGTTACCTCGCGTCTGCAAGGCAGTTTCACTCATCAAAAAACACCATCCCCTTATACGGCTGTTCGCGGCAGGCGGCCAGACGCTGGGCGAGGCTGCCGACGTGTAGCTCCAGCTTATGGCCGTCGGGGTCGAGGAAGTAGTGCGAGGCACCTTCGCTACGGTTCAACTTCCAGACCGCCACGCCGGCAACCTCAAGGCGGGCGGCGAAGCGGGCGAAATCCGCTTCGCTGATGGTAAACGCATAATGGGTGTAGTCGCTCTCCTCCGGCGGTGTGATGCGCCGCTGCGGATCCAGCGACAGGCACAGCCACAGATCGCCGCAGGAGAGATAGGCGCCGCTGTCCCAGCGGGCGTGCAGCGTCATGCCCAACTGCTGCTGATAAAACGCCACGCTCGGCGCCAGCTGGCTCACCGCCAGGGTCAGATGATTCAGTCCACTCAGCATGTCTGTTCCTCCAGTGAATTCACAATGAACTGACGCAGCCATTGATGCGCCGGGTCGCGGTGCCAGCGCTCGTGCCACAGCATCAGCATCTCAAAGCCGGCGACCGCCAGCGGCGGCTCGACGACTGCCAGCCCGCTCTGCCCGCGCACCAGCCGCTCCGGCAGCACCGCCACCAGATCGCTATTGCGCAGGGTCTCCAGCATAAACAGGAAATGTGGCACGGAAAGGACAACCCGCCGCGTCAGGCCAAGATTCGCCAGCGCGGTATCGGTCGCCGCGCTGAAGCCGCCTCCGTCCGGGGAGACGATCGCTTGCTCCAGCTGACAGAACGTTTCCAGGCTAAGCCCAGGCCGCAGCGCCGGATGCCCGGCCCGGCCCGCCAGCACGTAGCGCTCGCGAAACAGCAGGCGCTGATGCAGCCCCGGCGGCGCGCCCTCGCGGGTATGGAAGAAGAGATCCACTTCATCGCTGGCCGCCTGCTGCTCCAGCCGTGCCGGCTGCAGCTCGAATACCGCCAGCCGACTGCCGGGAGAGGCCAGGCGTAGCCTGCCCAGCATCGGCAGGAGGATCGCCGAAGCCATATAGTCCGTCGCCGCCACCCGCCAGGTCTCCGCCGCCGCGGCCGGATTAAAAGGCGCCACCGGCGCCACCGCCTGCTCCAGCGCGGCTAATGCGGCGCGCAACGGCTGACGAAGCTCATCGGCGCGGGCGGTGGGCTGCATGCCGCGCGGGCCCGGCATCAGCAGCGGGTCGGCAAACATCTCCCGCAGCCTGGCGAGCTGAATGCTGACCGACGGCTGCGACAGATTCAGCCGATGCGCCGCCCGCGTGACGTTGTTTTCACTGAGCAGCACGTCGAGCGTGCGCAGCAGATTGAGATCCAGACGATGTAAATTAATCACGGCTATACCTGGAATTTAAGTAATTAATTTCTACTATAGCGTCAGCTTTCCTACTCTGCAGCTCTCCATACGCCAGAGGTGATGTTATGAAAGTACTGCTGATTTACGCCCATCCGGAACCGCGCTCGCTTAATGGCGCGCTGAAAAATTTTGCCGTCCGCCATCTGCAGCAGGCCGGGCATGAAGTGCAAGTCTCCGATCTCTACGCCATGCGCTGGAAGGCCGGGTATGACGCCGATGACAGCGGCGCCCCGCCGGTCGGCGAGTTCTGGCGGCCGACCCTCGATTCAAAACGGGCCTTTGCCCAGGGCACCCAAAGTGCGGATATCGCAGCCGAGCAGGAAAAGCTGCTGTGGGCCGATACGGTGATTTTCCAGTTTCCGCTGTGGTGGTTCTCAATGCCCGCCATCATGAAGGGCTGGATCGACCGGGTGTACGCCTGGGGCTTTGCCTATGGCGTCGGCGAGCACAGCGACCGCCACTGGGGCGATCGCTATGGGGAAGGCACCTTCGTCGGCAAGCGGGCGATGCTGATCGTCACCGCCGGCGGCTGGGCGGAACACTATTCACCGCGCGGGATCAATGGCCCCATCGACGACATCCTGTTCCCCATTCAGCACGGTATGCTGTTCTATCCCGGCTTTGAGGTGCTTCCGCCGCTGGTGTTCTACCGCACGGATAAAACCGATGCCGGGCAATTCGCCGACCAGTGCGCCACGCTGGCCGAGCGGCTGGACACGCTGTGGCAAACCGAGCCCATTCCATTCCGCCGGCAGAATCATGGCGATTATCTGATCCCGTCGCTGACGCTGCGCCCGGAGCTGGCGCCGGGGCAAAGCGGCCTGGCGGTGCATCTGGCAACGAAATAAACCTCAACGCGATAGCCCATCCGGGTTATCGCGTTCATTAATATGACAATTTGTGAGCCTCCACGCATTAACGGTATCCCGTCGCCCGAAGCCGCCTCTCATATTGATAGCGATCAAAAATAATCATACCGTCTGGTCGGTATGATTCCGGCCATGAATATGGAAGCCCAGCATCGTAAAAAAGATCCCGTCCGTCTCCACCGTCAGTTGCTTGAATCGGCAGCGATGATTGCCGGCCGGGATGGTATCGCCGCCCTGTCGCTGAACGCCGTCGCCCGCGAGGCTGGCGTGAGCAAAGGTGGCCTCCTGCATCACTTTCCCAATAAGCAGGCGCTGATTTTCGCCCTGTTCGCCCGGCTGCTGGCGATCATGGAAAAGGCGATTAGCGAACTGATGGCCGCCGATAACATCGCTTACGGGCGCTTTACCCGCGCCTATTTGCGCTATCTGTCCAACCCGGAGCTGACGGATACCCACGAAAGCCGCCAGTTGATGGTGCTGTCGCTGGCGATGCCGGACGAGCCGGTGCTGCGAAAATGCTGGCGCGACTGGATGCTGGATCACCTGGCGCAGGGCGATGCGCTGGATAACGGCCCGACCGGCACGCTGGTGCGCTACGCGGCCGACGGCATCTGGTTATCGGAACTCACCGAAGGGCGCACCATGAGCAGCGATCACCGACAGTCGCTGGTAAACGATCTGACCAAAATGACGCTTCCCGCGTGAAGCGAATAGAGTGAGGCCGCGATGCGCTACAACATCAATGCCCGTCTCATTTATGATGCAACGGACGGCACGCTTACCCTGCCCGGCAGCGATGAACCGGATAGCCAGCTATCCATCACCGCCAGCGCGCTACTCTATTTTTTTCTCCGCCATACTGGCGTCGTCAGTCGCGATGAAGTGTTGAAAAAAGTCTGGGATGATAATGGTTTAACCTCTTCCAACAGCAACCTCAATCAATACCTGAGCATGCTGCGTAAAACCTTCCGCCACTACGATATCGATAACATTATCGTCACTGTATCGCGCGGCATGCTGCAGCTGAATCAGGATCTGAGCATTGAACTGCTCGATGCCGGGCCGGCGCTTACCGAGGGTGCTAATCCACCCGAGAGGGCTGTTGAAACCGTCCCCCCGGCGGCGACAACGCCACCCACCGATTCGCCACATGCGCGCGGAATGTGCTGGTATCTGGCCGGCGGCTGTCTGCTGATCATCGCCCTGCTGCTGGTGGCATTCACTTTTGCCGGCACCCACGCCGCCCGGCCAATCAATCTGACGCTGATGAACCACAGCCAGTGCGAACTGCTCGCCAGCGATGAAATGCTGCGTTCGGTTTCCGCGACGGCCTACGGTAAGAATTTTGATGAGGTGCGTCAGCGGCTGAAGCTCAGCTGCAAGCCGGGTGAGCGTTTTGTTTTCTTCTATGGCGACCGGCTGGAGACCAACGGCCTGGGCCGGGTGTTTCTCGCCCACTGCGCGATGCACGAGGACAACCCGTTTAGCTATTGCGATAC
>OKER01000393.1_pt1 | contig 9991 bp, 7 predicted proteins | sample 1610031 | NCBI WGS metagenome assembly OKER01 (sample SAMN04436611, study PRJEB24849) | human gut metagenome | biome: human gut; feature: NICU; material: stool | host: Homo sapiens | place: USA: Saint Louis, MO | collected 2009-12-31
GCGGGAATGGCCGATGGAAATCGGCCAGATGAACTTCCAGGTGATGAGCATCCTTGACGCTGGTGAAACCACTAAATATGGCCACCCGACGCCGACTCAGGTGAACGTTAAAGCCACCGAAGGGAAGTGCATCCTGATCTCCGGCCATGATCTGAAAGATCTGTATAACCTGCTTGAGCAGACGGAAGGCACCGGCGTTAACGTCTATACCCACGGCGAAATGCTGCCGGCGCACGGCTATCCGGAGCTGCGTAAATTCAAACATCTGATCGGCAACTACGGCAGCGGCTGGCAAAACCAGCAAGTGGAATTCGCCCGCTTCCCGGGCCCTATCGTGATGACCTCGAACTGCATCATCGACCCCACCGTCGGCGCCTACGACGACCGCATCTGGACCCGCAGCATCGTCGGCTGGCCGGGCGTGAACCATCTGGAAGGTGAAGACTTCGCCCCGGTTATCACCCAGGCACAGCAGATGGCGGGCTTCCCGTACAGCGAAATCCCGCATCTGATCACCGTCGGCTTTGGCCGTCAGACCCTGCTTGGCGCGGCGGATACGCTGATCGATCTGGTCAGCCGTGAAAAACTGCGCCATATCTTCCTCGTCGGCGGCTGCGACGGCGCCCGCGGGGAGCGTAACTACTTCACCGATTTCGCCACCAGCGTGCCGGATGACTGCCTGATCCTGACCCTGGCCTGCGGTAAATACCGCTTTAACAAGCTGGACTTCGGCGATATCGAAGGTCTGCCGCGTCTGGTCGACGCCGGGCAGTGCAACGATGCCTACTCGGCAATTATTCTCGCGGTTACGCTGGCGGAAAAACTGGGCTGCGGTGTTAACGACCTACCGCTGTCGCTGGTGCTCTCCTGGTTCGAACAGAAAGCGATCGTCATCCTGCTGACGCTGCTGTCGCTGGGTGTGAAAAACATCGTCACCGGTCCGACGGCGCCTGGTTTCTTCACCCCGGATCTGCTGGCGGTCCTCAATGAGAAGTTTGGTCTGCGTTCCGTGACCACCGTGGAACAAGATATGCAGCAGCTGCTGAGCGCTTAAGGAGTCCCTGATGACCATGCCAACCTCCCAGTGCCCGTGGCGGATGCAGGTTCACCACATTCACCAGGAAACCCCGGACGTGTGGACCCTTTCGCTGCTGTGCCACGATTACTATCCGTACCGCGCCGGCCAGTATGCCCTGGTCAGCGTGCGTCACTCGGCGGAAACGCTGCGCGCCTATACCCTTTCCTCCACGCCGGGGGTCAGCGAGTACATTACGCTGACCGTTCGCCGTATTGACGAGGGCGCGGGTTCGCAGTGGTTGACCCGCGAGGTCAAACGCGGCGATTACCTTTGGCTGTCCGATGCGATGGGCGAGTTTACCTGCGACAATAAAGCGAAAGATAAATTCCTGCTGCTGGCCGCCGGCTGCGGCGTAACGCCGATAATGTCGATGCGTCGCTGGCTGGCGAAGTATCGACCGCAGGCCGACGTGCAGGTTATCTATAGCGTGCGTTCGCCGGAGGATGTGATCTTTGCCGAGGAGTGGCGCCAGTATCCGGTCACCCTGGTGGCAGAGCACCATGCCACTCATGGCTTTGTCGCCGGCCGTCTGACCCGGGAGCTGCTGCAGAGCGTGCCGGATTTAGCCAGCCGCACCGTGATGACCTGCGGCCCGGCGCCTTATATGGAGAAGGTCGAGCAGGATGTTGCCGCCCTGGGCGTCACCCGCTTCTTTAAGGAGAAGTTCTTCACCCCGGTGGCGGAAGCCGCGACCAGTGGACTGAAATTTACCAAACTGCAGCCGGCGCGCGAGTTTTACGCGCCGGTGGGCACCACACTGCTTGATGCGCTAGAGAGCAATAAAGTGCCGGTGACCGTCGCCTGCCGCGCCGGCGTCTGCGGCTGCTGTAAAACCAAAGTGGTTTCCGGGAAGTACAGCGTCACCAGCACCATGACGTTAACCGACGCCGAAATCGCCGACGGCTATGTGCTGGCCTGCTCCTGCCATCCGCAGAGCGATCTGGTTCTCGCCTGAGGTCAAAATCCCCGGTGGCGCTACCGCTTACCGGGGCTACAGCGCTGTGCGATTGGGTAGCCCGGAGAAGGCGCAATGCGCCGCCTCCGGGAAAATCCCGGGCGACAATAAACGCTCAGGCGACATGAGATAAACGCTTTCTCGGACTGAAAAAGTTGCAAACCGACAACAGTATCGACTTTACGCCCCAGGACGAATGAGGCATTTTTACCGCCAGGCCGACTGACCGGCCAGCGAATAACGCCCTGCGCCGAGTAGCGCAATCGCCAGTGCGCCAACAAAGAAATAGACCAGGTTCTCGATCGCCCACGCCCCCACCGCATCAAGCGCAAACGTCTTGCCGAGACCGACCAACGGCCACGCCGCCACAATGGTGACCGCCAGCGCCCGCGCCGCCGGGCGTGTCAGGACGCCGAGATTTAACAAGCAGGGAGCGACCACTTCCCCCACCAGCACACCGTAGGCGATGAACCCCGGCAACCCCTTCGCCACCAGCATGCCGCTGATCCCGCCCACGCCGTCCAGCAGCTTGTGCAGACCGTGAAACAGCATTAACCCGCCGACGGCGAGTCGTAACAAGAGTTTACCGGCGTCGTCATGCGACAGCGTTTTATTTACTGCGTTTAACATTCCCTTAACCATCTGATGTGCTTCCTGTTTTACACCCTGTGAGATCCCTGAGTATGCACAATTTTTCAGCAATAAAACCAGCAAAAAATAAGGGACAATCAGCAACGTAACCTGCAGTTTCATCTAAGCTTGAAGGCGTTATCACAAAAAGGAGATGGAGATCATGAAACAAACCGTGGCCGCATACATTGCCAAAACGCTGGAACAGGCCGGCGTGAAACGTATCTGGGGCGTCACCGGAGATTCCCTCAATGGATTGAGCGATAGTCTGAACCGCATGGGCACCATCGACTGGATGCCCACCCGGCACGAAGAGGTGGCTGCTTTCGCCGCTGGCGCCGAGGCGCAGCTGACCGGCGAACAGGCGGTCTGCGCCGGCTCCTGCGGGCCGGGCAACCTGCATCTGATTAACGGTCTGTTTGACTGTCATCGTAACCATGTGCCGGTGCTGGCCATTGCCGCCCACATCCCCTCCAGCGAAATCGGCAGCGGCTATTTTCAGGAGACCCATCCCCAGGAGCTGTTCCGCGAATGCAGCCACTACTGCGAGTTGGTCTCCACCCCGGAACAGATTCCGCAGGTGCTGGCCATCGCCATGCGTAAAGCGGTGATTAACCGCGGCGTCTCGGTAGTGGTGCTGCCCGGCGACGTGGCGCTGAAGGCTGCCCCGGAGAGCGCCAGCAGCCACTGGTATCATGCGCCGTTGCCGACGGTCACTCCGGCGGAAGAAGAACTGCGCAAGCTGGCGCAGCTTATTCGCTACTCCAGCAATATCGCGCTCATGTGCGGCAGCGGCTGCGCCGGCGCTCATCAGGAGCTGGTGGAGTTCGCGGCCAAAATTAAAGCCCCCATCGTCCACGCCCTGCGCGGCAAAGAGCACGTGGAGTACGACAATCCGTACGATGTCGGCATGACCGGGCTGATTGGCTTCTCCTCTGGCTTCCACACCATGATGAACGCCGATACCCTGATCCTGCTGGGCACCCAGTTCCCCTATCGCGCCTTCTATCCAACCGACGCCAAAATTATTCAGATCGACATTAACCCCGGCAGCATCGGCGCCCACAGTAAGGTCGATATGGCGCTGGTGGGCGATATTAAATCGACGCTAAAAGCGCTGCTGCCGCTGCTGGAAGAGAAAACCGATCGCCACTTCCTCGATAAGGCGCTGGAGCACTATCGCGACGCGCGAAAAGGGCTCGACGATCTGGCAAAACCCAGCGATAAGGCAATCCACCCGCAATATCTGGCACAGCAGATCAGCCATTTTGCCGATGAAGACGCCATTTTCACCTGCGATGTCGGCACCCCCACCGTCTGGGCGGCACGCTACCTCAAAATGAACGGCAAACGCCGCCTTCTGGGCTCGTTCAACCACGGCTCAATGGCCAACGCCATGCCGCAGGCCATCGGCGCCCAGGCTACTGCCCCGGAGCGGCAGGTGGTGGCCATGTGCGGCGACGGCGGGTTCAGCATGCTGATGGGCGATTTTCTGTCGCTGGCGCAGATGAAGCTGCCGGTGAAAATTGTCATCTTTAACAACAGCGTGCTGGGCTTCGTGGCGATGGAGATGAAGGCCGGGGGCTATCTCACCGACGGTACGGAGCTCCACGATACCAACTTCTCCCGCATCGCCGAGGCCTGCGGTATCAAAGGTATACGCGTTGAAAAAGCCTCCGAGGTGGATGAAGCGCTGCAGACCGCCTTCCGCACCGACGGTCCGGTGCTGGTCGACGTCGTCGTCGCCAAAGAGGAGCTGGCTATCCCGCCGCAGATCAAGCTGGAGCAGGCGAAAGGCTTTAGCCTGTATATGCTGCGGGCGATCATCAGCGGGCGCGGCGATGAGGTCATCGAACTGGCGAAAACCAACTGGCTCAGGTAAAACAGAAGCAATACGTTGAACCAGACCAAGGAAAAGCCGTGATCGATTTACGCAGTGATACCGTTACCCGTCCCGGGCGCGCCATGCTGGAGGCCATGATGGCCGCCCCGGTCGGGGACGATGTGTATGGCGACGACCCTACCGTCAATGAACTGCAGCGCTATGCCGCCGACCTCGCGGGCAAAGAGGCGGCGCTGTTTCTGCCCACTGGCACCCAGGCCAACCTCGTTGGCCTGCTCAGCCACTGTCAGCGCGGCGAAGAGTATATCGTCGGCCAGGGGGCGCACAACTATCTGTACGAAGCTGGCGGCGCGGCAGTACTCGGCAGTATTCAGCCACAGCCGATTGACGCCGCAGCCGATGGTTCGCTGCCGCTGTATAAAGTGGCGGCTAAAATCAAACCCGACGATATCCATTTTGCTCCCACCCGCCTGCTGAGCCTGGAAAACACCCACAACGGTAAGGTGCTGCCGCGCGACTATCTGCAGGAAACCTGGGCGTTTACCCGCCAGCGCGACCTGGCGCTGCACGTCGACGGCGCGCGTATCTTTAACGCCGTAGTGGCCTACGGCTGCGAACTGCGTGATATTGCCCAATACTGCGACTCCTTCACCATCTGCCTGTCAAAGGGGCTTGGCGCCCCGGTAGGCTCGCTATTGCTGGGCAGCGAGGCATACATTCGCCGTGCTATCCGCTGGCGGAAAATGGTTGGCGGCGGCATGCGCCAGGCGGGCATACTGGCCGCTGCCGGGCTGTACGCGCTGAAAAATAACGTACAGCGCCTGCAGGAGGATCATGACAACGCCGCGTGGATGGCGGAGCAGCTTCGCGCCATCGGCGCCGACGTCACCCGCCATGATACCAACATGCTGTTTGTGCGCGTTGGCGAAGCGCAGGCCCCGGCGCTCGGCGAGTTTATGCAGGCGCGCGGCGTGTTGATTAACGCCTCGCCTGTTGTCCGTCTGGTCACTCACCTGGATGTCAACCGTCAGCAGCTGAGCGAGGTGGTCGCTCACTGGCAGGCTTTTTTACAGCGCTAAGGAGTCAGGCGTGTCGCAATCGGTTCTGGTGCTCGGCGCCAGCGGCTATATTGGCCAGCATTTGGTGCACGAGTTAAGCGCGCGGGGTTATCCAGTGCTGGCGGCGGCACGCCACATCGACCGACTGCAAAAGCTCGATTTGCCCGGCGTCACCTGCCGGTCAGTCGATCTTAATCAGCCGCAGGCTCTGCCTGCACTGCTCGCCGGCATCGATACCCTTTATTATCTGGTCCACGGCATGGGCGAAGGCGGCGATTTTATCGCCCATGAGCGCCGGGTAGCCACGCATGTGCGCGATGCTCTGCGTCAGTCGTCAGTGCGCCAGGTGATATTTCTCAGTTCGCTACAGGCCCCGGCGCAGGAGCAATCTGACCATTTGCGCGCCCGCCAGGTGACCGGTGAGGTCCTGCGTGAGTCGGGCGTGCCGGTGACCGAACTGCGGGCCGGGATTATCGTCGGCGCCGGTTCCGCCGCCTTCGAGGTGATGCGCGATATGGTTTATAACCTGCCAGTGCTCACTCCCCCGCGCTGGGTACGCTCGCGTACCACCCCTGTCGCCCTGGAAAATCTGCTCGTTGACCTGGTTGAGCTGCTGAATCATCCGTCCAACGCGCATCGCGTCTTCGAAGCCGCCGGTCCGGAGGTGTTAAGCTATCAGCAGCAGTTTATCCACTTTATGGCCGTCAGCGGTAAACATCGCCCGCTCATTCCCATTCCCCTGCCGACGCGCTGGATCTCAGTGTGGTTTCTTAACGTTATCACCTCGGTGCCGCCTACCATCGCCAGGGCGCTGATTCAGGGGCTGAAGCACGATCTGATCGCCAACGACCGGGCGCTGCGAGCGCTGATCCCGCAAACGCTGATCCCCTTCGATCAGGCGGTTCGCCGCACGCTGAAAGAAGAAGAGCAGCTGGTAAACTCCAGCGACTGGGGCTACGACGCCCAGGCTTTCGCCCGCTGGCGACCGGAGTACGGCTACTTTCCGAAACAGGCTGGCTGCACCGTCACCACCCAGGCGAGCCGCCAGGCCCTGTGGCAGGTCGTTAACCAAATCGGTGGTAAAGAGGGGTATTTTTTCGGCAATCTGCTGTGGAAAACCCGTGGTGCGATGGACCTGCTGGTCGGCCATCGGTTAGCCAAAGGACGGCCGCAGCGCGACTATCTGCAAACCGGCGATACGGTCGACAGCTGGAAGGTAATTATCGTGGAGGAAGAAAAACAGCTCACCCTGCTGTTCGGTATGAAAGCGCCGGGGCTGGGCCGGTTAAGCTTTACGATAAACGATAAAGGACAACAAGATGACTAACCAAATTAGCACAATAGCAAAACAATACTTTTATTGGTTCTTTATCCAACGTACGGGTAAGGAACTATTTGAGCTACGCTAATTTAGAAATCATCAATCGTTGCTTAGAATAGTAAAAGGGTTACCCGTATTAGAATACGGGTAGCCCTTTTTTATTTGCTATCCCGTATGGTTGGCCCCACTATTCGCATTGTTATTTGAGGAGGACTTATTATGATTATCACATTAAAAACAACAGCTACAGAAGCAGAGGTAACAAAATTACGCAATGAATTAGAAGCGAAAGGTCTTGTTATCCATCCAGTAGAAGGGGCCCACTATAATATCTTAGGTCTTATCGGCGATACAGCATCCCTTGATTCCCGTCAAATTGAATCCCTTGATTTCGTAGATAAAGTAACACGTATTCAAGAACCTTTCAAAAAAGCAAACCGTAAATTTCACCCAGAAGATTCCGTTATCAACGTAGGCGGTGCACTTATCGGTGGCGGTCACTTCGCTGTAATGGCTGGTCCATGCTCCGTGGAAACACCAGAACAAGTTCTCGCATCTTGCCAAGCATGTAAAGATGCAGGTGCTACAATCCTTCGTGGTGGCGCTTTTAAACCTCGTACATCCCCATACTCCTTCCAAGGCATGGGCCCCGAAGGTTTAAAACTTTTAGAATTAGCAAAAAAAGAAACTGGTCTTCCTATCGTATCCGAAGTTATGGATATTTCCCAATTGCAATACTTCGACAATGTAGATATGCTTCAAATCGGTGCTCGTAACATGCAAAACTTCACACTTTTAAAAGAAGTGGGCAAATTGAAAAAACCTGTATTGTTGAAACGTGGTCTATCCGCTACATACGAAGAATGGTTAATGGCTGCTGAATACATCATGTCCGAAGGCAATGATCAAATCGTATTATGCGAACGTGGTATTCGTACATTCGAACCTAAAACACGTAATACATTAGATGTAACAGCAATCCCTATGATGCACGAACTATCTCACTTGCCAATCATCATGGATCCTAGCCATGCTGCAGGCATGAGCCGTATGGTTCGCCCACTCTCCCTTGCATCCGTAGGCGGCGGTGCAGATGGCCTTATGATCGAAGTTCACAATGATCCATCCAAAGCATTATGCGATGGCCCTCAAGCATTACGCCCAGACCAATTCACTAGCCTTATGAAAGAAGTATTCGCATTGCGTAAAGCATTAGTAGAATGCACTGAATAATCTTAAATATCACACAAATAAGCTAGTATCCGTTATAATAGATACTAGCTTATTCTTTTAAGAAAGGAATTATTATGACTCGCATCCATATTAACGCATCCACGCCGTATGACGTCGTCATCGAAAACGGTGCTTTACAACGCATCAGCGATTATATAAAACCATTAAAACCAAATTGTCGTGTTATCATCGTCAGCGACAGCAATGTAGCACCGCACTATTTGAGTTCTGTGAAAGCTAATATGGAGCATGCGGGTTATACTGTTTGTGATTATGTATTCCCTGCTGGTGAAAGCTCCAAAAATGCCCACCAACTCATCGATTTAGTGGACTATATGGCAGCTCAATCGTTAACACGCAAGGACCTTCTCATCGCGCTTGGCGGTGGTGTTGTAGGTGATATGGCAGGCTTTGCAGCGGCTACCTATTTGCGTGGCATTGACTATGTACAGGTACCTACCTCCCTATTAGCGGCGGTAGACTCCTCTGTAGGCGGTAAAACAGCTGTCAATCTTGAAGCGGGTAAAAACCTGTGGGGTGCTTTCAAACAACCCATTCTTGTCCTCTGTGATCCGGAAACGCTTAATACATTGCCAGACATGGAATGGAAAAATGGATGTGGCGAAATCATCAAATATGGTTTCCTCGATGTACCAGGTTTATTAACTCAGCTAGAAAATAAGCCCTTGATAACACACCGCGATAGCGTTAGTGCTGTCATTGCGCGATGCGTACAAGCAAAGGCGGATATCGTAGAGCAAGACGAACGCGAATCTGGTGTTCGCGCCCTCTTAAACCTAGGCCACACCTTTGGTCACGGCATCGAAAAAGCGAGTCACTTTGAGGTTCATCATGGTTATGCGGTTGCTATTGGCATGGTACTCATGGCACAGGGTGCGGTAAAACATGGAGAACTAGATATTGAGGCTCTAGATAAGTTAAAATCCCTCATCGAAGCCCATCATTTACCAACTACAACGACTGTAACAAAGGAAGAAATCCTAGCAGCTGCTAAGCACGATAAGAAAAGCGAAGGCGCCACTATTAAAATTATAGTACCAACAAGCTATGGCCATAGCGAACTTAAGGTTGTTACCCACGAAGAACTTGCCACCTATTTAGACTAAGACGTAAAAGGAGATTTCTATGCATTCCGTAACGAACGCCATTCCTACAGGAACGATTGCGTCCATCCCAGCAAAGGCACATGCACACCGCGCATTAATTTGTGCTGCCCTTGCTAACTCTCCATCTACTATACTACTAAGCCGTACCTCTAAAGACATCGATGCTACTATGGACTCCTTGCGAGGCTTAGGTGCTCACGTAGTATATGAAAATAAAGTTGTCACTGTTACACCAGGTCCTGTCCCAGCAAAGGGCAATGTAGTCCCTCACGAATCAGGCACTACATTACGTCTCTTATTACCTGTAGCTGCATCCATCTGTAACGATGTAAACGTAGATGCCAAAGGTCGTTTACCAGATCGCCCTCTCGAACCTATGCTCAGTGAAATGAAAGCGCATGGCGTAACATTCTCCCAAGATAAACCGCCATTTACTATGACAGGTCGTCTCCAAGGCGGTAATTTCTCCATGGTAGGTGATGTAAGCAGCCAATTCTTCTCTGGATTATTGTTGGCAGCCCCTCAAATCGGCCTATCTACTATCACGGCTACTACCCCACTACAATCTAGTGATTATGTAACATTAACGACGGAAACCATGCGTGATTTTGGCGTGGAGGTAGAGCATACGTTACCTGATACAAACATCAACGAGGCTTTCACAGTCCCATTTGGTGCGTCCTTTATCGGCCGTGATAATTACCAAATCGAAGGTGACTGGTCTAATGCAGCAATCTGGATGGTAG
>OKER01000396.1_pt1 | contig 9922 bp, 15 predicted proteins | sample 1610031 | NCBI WGS metagenome assembly OKER01 (sample SAMN04436611, study PRJEB24849) | human gut metagenome | biome: human gut; feature: NICU; material: stool | host: Homo sapiens | place: USA: Saint Louis, MO | collected 2009-12-31
CACGCACCATATCCCATTTTTCAGAAATGATACCAGACATGATGAGATAACCCTCATCCTTGACCAAACGGTAGGCATCGTCTGTCAGATGGATCAAAATATCCGCTAAAATATTGGCAACAATGACATCTGCCTCTTGGTGGGCACCTTTGAGCAAGTCACCAGCAGCCACATGAATATTTTCAGTAGCTGGGTTCATGTCGATATTTTCTTGAGCCACGCGCACTGCAACATCATCCAAATCATAAGCATAGATGTCCTTGGCACCCAAGAGAGAGCTAGCAATAGACAAAACGCCAGAACCAGTCCCCACATCGATAACCGTCTCACCACCACGAAGCACTTGCTCCAAGGCAAAAAGACTCATCTTAGTCGTTGGGTGAGTCCCAGTCCCAAAAGCCATACCAGGATCCAGCTTGATAATCTTCTCACCAGCCTTAGCCTCGTAGTCCGTCCATGACGGCACGATGGTCAAATCATGGGTAATGCGAGCTGGCTCATAGTACTTCTTCCAGTTATCAGCCCAGTCCTCTTCGACCAATTCCTGACTGTCAAGGTTGACGCTACCCGTCGCAAGACCAAAGCCTTCAAAATTAGCTAAACGATCAGCCAAATCAGCCTTAACCGCCTCAATATCAAGCGTATCAGGATAATAGGCAGTAATAACGATCATATCAGACTGCTCCACCTCAGGATAAAGCTCACCGAAACGATCCTCCTGTCCAAGGTAGTCAGCCGAATCGCTAATGGCAACCCCCTGACTGCCAGTTTCAATCAATAAATTCGAGACAGCTTCCTCTGCCTCACGATTCACGTGAACCGTTAGTTCATTCCATGTGTTCATGTAGTAACTCCTTCATTATTTCTACTTAAATCAATAAAATAGTTCAACTGCCATCGCTGTGTCACCAAAGCTGTTCTATTTAAATCGCTACACCAAGGAGGGTAAAATCGCATAGCCATCTTTCCTTGAGAGTTAGCAGATGAAAGAATACCCTTACTCACTGCAACTTCTTTGGGAATGATGAACAAACCTTTCCTCCTACCATCTTTAATGACAATAATCAAATCTCCCACTTCATCTTGTTCATAAAAAGGAATATTTTTACCATTTCCATCTTTCTGCCAAAATACTGTAAAATACCCCATCTTGCTAGCTGTCTTATGAGCTAAACGACACCTTTTATAGTTTCTATCGCCTTCAATTCTTATGAGGATACCTTCATATTTTTCATTCCACTTTTCTTCTTTAACTTCAAAGGAAGAATACCATTCCCTTAGTAGCTCAACTATTTCTATAACTATCCCTCCTTTATCTTCAAATCAATATGATTAACCATACTTTTCAAAATAATTTATTTTTTGCTTGACCCTGACCTTAGGTTATCCTTTATACTATGTAAGTGAGAGGAGGTTATTACCATGAAAACAGTTAAAGAAGTCAGTATCTTAAGCGGTGTAAGTGTGCGCACCTTGCATCACTATGATAAAATCGGTTTATTCCCACCTACCGCCCTATCCGAAGCAGGCTATCGACTTTATGACGATGAAGCATTGATTCGCCTGCAAGAAATTTTGCTATTTCGTGAGTTGGAATTCCCTCTCAAAGATATCAAATACCTGCTTGAGCAAGCAAAAGAGGAAAGGCAAGACTTATTAGCCCAACAAATCAAATTGCTTGAATGGAAAAGATTGCATCTTGAGCAGGTTATCACCCATGCGAAACGATTACAAGAAAAAGGAGATGATTATATGAATTTCGATGTTTATAATAAAACAGAATTAGAACAATTACAAGCTGAAGCAAAAGAAAAATGGGGACAAACAGCAGCCTACCAAGAATTTGCTCAAAAACATGCTTCAGATGACTTTGCACAAATTAGCCAAGAAATGGCAAAAATAATGGTACAATTTGGGCAATTAAAGACACAAAATGTATCTGATGAATCTGTTCAAATGTGTGTGAAACGGCTACAAGACTATATCTCTCAGCATTTTTACACCTGTACCAATGAAATCCTTGCTGGACTAGGACAAATGTATCAATCAGATGACCGGTTTAGTCAATCAATTGACAAAGCTGGTGGAGCAGGAACAAGTGAATTTGTCAGCCAAGCTATTGCTTACTATTGCCAATAAACTATCAGAAAACTAGACAATCATCTAGTTTTCTTTTTTTATTCTATCTTCTTTGTCATATAGACCATATCCATTCCTTCTTGCTCAGGTTCGGTATGGGTTGAATGATAACCACATTTTTCATAAAAACTGACCATTAGTTTTTCTTGTGCAATCGTACATAAATCCCACTTTGTAAGCTTAGATAGGTTTTCTCTAATAAAGCCATCCCTGCTGAGCCGTAGCCCTGCCCTTGATATTGGGGAAGAATAGCCGCCGTACCAAGCCAAGCACGCTTCTCCTCGTCCTTGATAACCAATCTAAGAAAACCAACAATTGTCTCATCAACAAGGACAAAATGATAGAAACAATCTGGTCGCTCCACTAGTTTCCATCGAATCTGCTCAACTTCTTCCACATAGGGATCGTATTGATCGTGGTATTTCTCATAGACTACCTTAAAGCTAGCTCTCTGAATGGCAATAATCTTCTCTAAATCACTAGCTTCCGCCTTTTGTAAAGTAATCATCTTCCACCTCCAAATAATCTCTCAACCTCTCCTGCAACTGAGGAATGACCTTTTTATGGCTTAGAAATTCGTCAATGGACATGAGCTTGTAGCCTTGTCCTTCATCACCTAGAACAATGCTATCGTACTCTTTCTGACTGATATGTCCAACCATAAAAACTGATAATTTATCAGGCTTCAACATACCCCTATAAGTCTTGACCCAATTAATATGGTTTCGAGTTAAGGTCAGATTTAATTCTTCATCAACTTCTCGAAAAAGACATTCCAAAGGTGTTTCATTGTCCTCACGACCACCTCCTGGTAAGTCCCAAAAGCCTGCATAAGGCAAATCTGGAAAATCATCTCTTAGGCTGGTCAAAATCTTTCCTTCACAGAAAAGAGCGATCTTTGCACCTGAGAAATCAAATAACTCATCAAAACTATCCATGCAATAACCTCAATTCTATTCCTAAAGCTCCATATTTTCTAATTTGTTCAGGGGGATAATAACGTTCCATCTCCTCTGGTCTGGCTGTTTCTATATCATCCAATGTATATCCACATTTTAGCAAATCTAAACTTTCATAAAGTTGAGAAAAATCATCAAATATATGTAAACAAACAACTTCTGTGGTCAATTTCTTTCTTTTATCATTTAACAGATAAAAGACAATGTAATCACCAATTGTAATAGTCTGCCTTCGTTCGTCATATAACCTGAGTTCAATTATTTTCTGACCTGATTTCATTTTTCAAATGGTTCCGGTGCTAACATCATTTCATGCTTTATCTCAATACCTCGGATATGCATAAAACTCTGTCTCTTTCAGTTCTGCTCTGCCATTTTCAAAAGCATCCGTATCCCAAGAAAGACCGAACTCTTCGATACTGTCATCGGTGAGGAAGTCCATGAGGTCGCTCAACCCTTCAGTGGCAACCTCGTTGAGAGTCTCCGCAAAATAAGCCAGAAACTCACGCGACAAGCCCTTCTTAGGCTCATAGGGGATAGTCACCAGATAGTCCTCAGCATCAAAGCGAGACTTGACAGGGTTGTAAAAGAGTACATAGTCCTCAAAAACGATGTCCTCGCTACTCGTCTCCCCCTGGTCGTCCACGGTTTCAATAGCAGAGCTGTTTTGCGCTTCTAGGACAAAGGTCACCTCAAGAGCGTGATTTTTCTTGTCCCAATCCATGGCAAAGTCATAGTTTAAGTGCTTGTCCAATTCTTCTTCCAGAACAGACAAAAATCCAAATTTAGCCATTTTAAATCCTTTACAAATTTACTTTCTTTCATTATAGCAAAAAAGAGCTGGTCTTCCCAACTCTTTCAAGAAGCTATTCACGCTCTTCCTTACCTTTTCGTCGATTAAAATAATTGACGACAGCCGTCGATATACCAAAGAAGCTACCTGTAAAGACTAAGGTGAACAAGGCTTTACCTGATAATAGATAATCAAAATAGCTAAGCGGACTATCTATCCAAGTGTAAGAAGTCAAATACATGAAAACACCAAAATAGATACCTGACTTCCAACCAATATGACGTATACTTTTTCGCTCCTTATCGGACAATTCATCCTCATCATACTTCGTCAACTGTGTCTTATTGCTAGCATAGACGAGGTAACCAAACAAGATAAAAACAAGTAGCTCCAGAATCATCGGATAATACATGGCAACCTCTTGGGGAAAATCCTCTGCCAATAGGAGCGCTACAACATTTCCAAGCATCAAGAACCATACCAGAAAGATAAGAGCTATATTCCCCATGCGGTCGGCTTCACGTCTCTTGTACTCATCCAAAGGGCCAGAAATACCGTAAAAACGTTTAATCAAGCGGTCTGTAAAATTTTCTTTGTTCATTTTCAATCCTCCCAAAACAGTGCATTCAAATCAGTCCCTAAAGCCTTAGCCAGCTTGATACATAAATCAAGCGAGGGATTATACTTGTTGTTCTCAATCATATTTATCGTCTGTCTAGAAACTCCGATTTCCTTCGCCAAAGCAAGCTGAGACTTCTTAGTTTCCAAACGATAATCCTTAACTCTATTCATCTATCTCCTTTCTATTGCGGTAAGGTTTCACAAGAGCATGTCATATATATACGACACGCTTGCTTAAAAAATTTTGTTGGCCTAAAATGTGTCAACTATATTTGATAGTTTTATTATAATCTTTTGAAAGGGATTGTCAACTATATTAGACACCTTTTCTCAAATTTTTTTATTTTATGTTACAATGAGAGTGGGACAAAAATCGGTAATTCCAAAGGAATTCGATTTTGTCAGCAAGTTTTGATTTTCAGTTGCTGACCTGAAACAGTCTATCCCCAGACTGTTTCACTCCCACCTCCGCACAGTTGAGTAGGGCTGTAAAACTTGATTTATCAACGAATTAGAACCCACTCAACCACTGTGTCTTGCAAATCAGACTACAAAAAATTAAGAGGCCTAGAAGTTTTTGCCCAGCCTCGGCTTCATACTATATTAAAAGAGTCAGCTAAAAGAAAAACTCTATATAAAAATAGAAAGGATTTGAATACGGGACTAATTTTCTAGAAGAAAAGATGAACTTCCTAGTGTCTGACGACACTTCGTCGTTCCCTATTTCTTTACGAAAATTTTCGGTAAACCGAACCGTCCCTTTGTATCATCAATTATGATTATCAGACCTATGCAGGACTGCGACCGTGGGGCAGTTCTGACCTTACAAAATACAGGCTGGACTGCTCTTACCTCTCCTGTCTATGACCGCAAGTGGACTGAAAGTGACTTGGAGAAGAATCTGGCAAATGGCATGTCCTTCTTTGTCGCTGAGGTCGATGATAAGATCGCTGGCATCTTGGACTTTGGTCCCTACTATCCTTTCCCAGCTGGCAAGCATGTTGCCACTTTCGGCATTCTCATCGCTGAACCCTACCAAGGTCAGGGGCTAGGTAAGGCTCTCTTGAAAGCTCTGCTAACTGAGGCTAAAGCTCAAGGTTACATCAAGATTGCCATGCACGTCATGGGCAACAATAGTAGAGCCATTTCCCTCTATCAAAAATACGGTTTTACCGAAGAGGCTCGAATCACTAAAGCCTTTTTCATTGAAAATCATTATGTTGATGCTTTAATTTTCGCAAAAGATTTGGAGAATAATCATGGCTGACAATCTTGCTCTACGTATGCGTCCTCGCAATATTAATGAAGTTATCGGGCAGCAACATCTCGTTGGTAATGGCAAAATTATTGATCGAATGGTTGCAGCTAATATGTTATCTTCCATGATCCTATATGGCCCACCAGGTATTGGGAAGACTTCTATTGCTTCTGCTATTGCTGGTACTACTAAATATGCCTTTCGTACTTTTAATGCCACTGTTGATAGTAAAAAACGTCTTCAAGAAATTGCAGAAGAAGCTAAATTTTCTGGTGGCTTAGTTTTATTACTTGACGAGATTCATAGACTTGACAAGACAAAACAAGATTTTCTTTTACCTTTACTTGAGAATGGCAATATTATTATGATTGGAGCAACAACTGAAAATCCTTTCTTTTCAGTAACTCCTGCCATTAGAAGTAGGGTACAAATTTTTGAGTTAGAACCTCTTTCTAACGAGGATATTAAAAAAGCCATTCAGCTAGCAATTTCCGATAAAGAACGGGGATTTCCTTTTTTAGTGACAATTGATGATGAGGCGCTAGATTTCATTGTTACCGCCACAAATGGAGACCTACGATCTGCTTATAATTCCTTGGATCTAGCAGTCATGTCTACTTCTCCTAATGAAGATGGTAGCCGTCATATTAGTCTAGAGACAATGGAAAATAGTCTGCAGCGTAGTTATATTACAATGGATAAAAACGGAGATGGGCATTATGATGTCCTATCAGCCTTACAAAAATCAGGTTCTGATGTCAATGCCAGCCTGCACTATGCCGCTCGTTTAGTAGAAGCTGGAGATTTACCTAGTTTAGCAAGACGTTTGACCATTATTGCTTATGAAGATATCGGCTTAGCTAACCCCGAAGCACAAATACATACTGTGACTGCATTGGAAGCTGCCCAACGCATTGGTTTTCCAGAAGCTCGTATTCTTATTGCTAACATTGTTGTGGATTTAGCTCTATCACCTAAATCAAATTCAGCCTATTTGGCTATGAATGCAGCCTTAGCTGATTTACGTCGTTCAGGAAATTTACCTATTCCACGTCACCTAAGAGATGGACATTACAGCGGTAGTAAAACCTTGGGCAATGCAAGGGATTACAAGTACCCTCACGCCTATCCTGAAAAATGGGTTAAACAACAATACTTACCAGATAAACTAGTAGGACATAATTATTTTGAAGCCAATGAAACTGGTAAATACGAACGCGCACTTGGTTCAAATAAAGAGCGCATTGATAAGCTCTCAGACTGATTGCCAGTTTTAAAAATCGATAATTTTGCTTGAAAATTTTATAAAAAGTGGTATCATAAAGATATAGAAACATTGCTGTGGCATACGAATCCACATCTAAGTGTTGACCGACTATTTCTTTGTATTTCGGGAAACGAAGTCATCTCTAGTGCGCAAGCCGTTAACACGCGGAAGCCACTTAAAGAGGTGCGAGTTACCCACCTGCTTATTTTGTGCGGGATCAATACAAAAAGTGGATCATCGGTGCCAATACAGCTTCCTAGCCTCCTTAGCTCAGTTGGTAGAGCAGTAGACTCTTAATCTATGGGTCACAGGTTCGAGCCCTGTAGGGGGCAGTCTTATAAAACAAAGCCTATACCTATAGGCTTTTTTGACGCTCTTTTTACACTTGCCCACCAATTTTTTTTGACAGATAAAATGGTGATTTTTTTATTTCTCTTTACTTGCATAAATATGTATTTTGCTTTGTATTTCTCTTATTTTTGAGTATAAAAAAAGAGCTAAATTATTTAGCCCATGTCTTTTAAATTTCATCATACTTTGTACTGTTATTATCCAATACAGTTTCAACTTTAGTTCTAAACTGTCCCTTAATTGCAGTATCTATTTGACCTGCTATTGCTGTTATGCTTGCTTTTGCGTTTGTTGCAGTCGTCGTTATCTCTTCATCATAAGTAGAGACAATACTACTACGTTTAGACTTGATTCTTGGAGCGTAAACACCTGTCACTAACATTTTATCAAGTTTCTTTTTTAAAGCCTTGATATCTTTTTTGCCACTGATATAATCAGAGGCTTCTGATAAAACATAATCACCAAGGATTCCCATAGTCTCTCCTTTCTGACATTAAATGATCTATTTTTTCTTCAAGCAATTGTCTCTTTTTAGAGTACTTTTGATTAGTTTCTTCTTCTAAGGCAGTCAATCTTCTTTTCTCTTTAGTATATTCTGTATCAAAATCACTTTGAAAAGCATCTATAATGTGATTCATAGTCATAAAGGACTCTTCATTAATGTTCTCATCTTGACGAAGATTATAACTTGTTGCTTCATAAGTTTCCTGAAGCATCGTTTCAAACTCAGTTCGTTTATCTTCCAGTTCAAAGAATTTATTAGAGATAGCCATGGTTTTATGATGGTAATCATCTTCCAACTTTTCTAAATCCCTTTTACTGTTACTAAGTTTATCCTCATTCGAATCTAGTTTTCCCATGCTTTAAAATCTCCAGCCAATTCACTATCCTTAGACAACATAGTTTCAACACCAGATTGAATATCACTTTTCAAAGTCGTGTAAGTAGTTACCAATTCTTCTGCTTTAGCGACTTTTTTATCAAAATGGGTATCTGTTTTAGTTACTATGCTCTCATAGGTAACACCACCTTCTGCATAGGCTTCTGCCAACTCTGCTTCCGTAAGCTCTGTAATACCAAAGGGCATGCTTTTAGTGGTATTCCACAATTCTTCAGCTTCTTCAACAGCAGATTGTGCTGAGGTTTTGATATCCTCTAAAGCAGTTTCAGCAGTAGAGACTAAACCACTTGCAATAACAGCAGCTTGTTCAGCATCCAAGAAGATTTTTTCATTAGAATTTAGACCTCCCTTCATCATCTGTTGCTTCTGCTTATTAATTTGAAAAGTTTTTACAGTTGTTTGTGCAACTGAAAGTATCATACCATTCGTAATTTCTTTGCCATTTTCATCAACAACTTGACCTTCCTTATTAAAACTCCAATTTGCTAATCCATGAGCTTTTAAAGGTCCATAAATACCTTCAACTTTATCATAATAAATAGCTGTTTTTGTTTCGTTCCCTGTAATATTTCCGATAACATCTAGTGTATTTCGATAATTTCTAAATTGTTCTGGATGAGATTTCATATAATATATTTCGTCATCTGATATCATGTTATGAATATCTGGACCATTATAACCAACATTCATCCAACCCATTTTTAAAGCGACATATAGTGCCTCTGATTCCCCTAAGGAGTGACCGGTTGTAGTAATTTCTGAATTAGGATATTTACTCGATATTTTTTCGGCATACTCTAGTGCTGATTTTCCCTGAGATTTCCTAAAAGTCTTGGTTTTAGGGTCAGCAAGTAAATATGTATCCCCTCCAGCAACCATTTCAACATCTGTAGCTATGTCTAAACGACCACCTGAAATAGTACCTGCATAAGCAATCACTATTTCACTAGTATCCGGTTCAGCTTTTGTCCTTTTTTATTGGAGCAACTACCATAGCTTGCATACCATTTGAAGTATTTTTTGTGCAATAGGTTGATGGGATTTATATGATTCTAATAATGTTTGGAATACAACGTCGGAATTAAATCTTGGAATACCTTCTTGGATTTTGTTTTTAAATATGGTGTAGTCTAAGATGTTTTTTGTAACTATTTCTTTGAAAACATTATTGATGTGATTGATTTCGTCTAGAGATAAATTATATTTGATGATGAAAAATTCTCTGGAACAAATGTTTAAACTTTCACATATTTGAATTATTAAATTATTGTAAATATACTGTTTATATTCCTGTTCTTCTGTCATTAAGCCCCCTACTCTAAAGCAAGACGAATCCAATAAGCTATGGTTGAAGCTGTTGTTTCTGCCATTTCGGAAGTTGTCAAGGCGTTTTTCACTTGTCCTTCAACTGTTCTGTGGGCTAAATCGCTCCAGTACAGTAAATTTCTCAAGACCGGCATAACGGTGTTGAGAGATGCTCCGACAGATACAGCTGCATCTCGACCGATATATTTACCGACTAAATTGACGATTTTGTTTCTGTTTTTTATCTAGGGTTTGGCAGTATCTCCTTTCTAACCTAAATAAATTTTAAATGAAATGTTTTTGGTTTCATTTTACCATTTTTGTAAAT
>OKER01000410.1_pt1 | contig 9644 bp, 8 predicted proteins | sample 1610031 | NCBI WGS metagenome assembly OKER01 (sample SAMN04436611, study PRJEB24849) | human gut metagenome | biome: human gut; feature: NICU; material: stool | host: Homo sapiens | place: USA: Saint Louis, MO | collected 2009-12-31
TAATAACGATGGCGATGAAAAAGTTGCTCATAGCGTCGCTGCTGTTTAGCAGCGCGACTGTATACGGTGCTGAAGGGTTCGTGGTGAAGGACATTCATTTCGAAGGCTTGCAGCGTGTCGCTGTTGGTGCGGCCCTCCTCAGTATGCCAGTGCGTCCTGGCGATACGGTGACCGACGATGATATCAGTAACACTATTCGCGCGCTGTTTGCCACTGGCAACTTTGAGGACGTCCGCGTCCTGCGCGATGGTGATACCCTGCTGGTGCAGGTGAAAGAGCGTCCGACGATCGCCAGCATCACCTTCTCCGGCAATAAGTCGGTGAAAGATGACATGCTCAAGCAGAACCTTGAGGCCTCTGGCGTTCGGGTGGGCGAGTCGCTTGACCGCACGACCATCGCGGATATCGAGAAGGGTCTTGAGGATTTCTACTACAGCGTCGGTAAATACAGCGCCAGCGTCAAAGCGGTTGTGACGCCGCTGCCGCGTAACCGTGTCGATCTGAAGCTGGTCTTCCAGGAAGGCGTCTCCGCAAAAATTCAGCAGATTAACATCGTCGGCAACCATGCGTTTTCGACCGATGAACTGATCTCCCACTTCCAGCTGCGCGATGAGGTACCGTGGTGGAACGTGGTCGGCGACCGTAAATACCAGAAGCAGAAGCTGGCGGGCGACCTTGAAACCCTGCGCAGCTACTATCTGGATCGCGGTTATGCCCGTTTCAACATCGATTCTACTCAGGTTAGCCTGACGCCGGACAAGAAAGGGATCTACATTACCGTCAACATCACCGAAGGCGATCAGTACAAGCTTTCCGGGGTGCAGGTAACGGGCGATCTCGCGGGCCATTCGGCTGAAATCGAAGCGCTGACCAAAGTCGAGCCGGGCGAACTGTACAACGGCGCGAAAGTAACCAAGATGGAAAACGACATCAAGAAACTGTTGGGTCGTTATGGTTACGCCTACCCGCGCGTTCAGTCGCAGCCGGAAATCAACGACAGCGATAAGACCGTCAAACTGCACGTCAACGTCGATGCGGGTAACCGCTATTACGTGCGTAAAATTCGCTTCGAAGGTAACGACACCTCCAAAGATGCCGTCCTGCGCCGCGAAATGCGCCAGATGGAAGGCGCATGGCTGGGGAGCGATCTCGTCGATCAGGGTAAAGACCGCCTCAACCGTTTAGGCTTCTTCGAAACGGTGGATACCGATACCCAACGCGTGCCGGGCAGCCCGGACCAGGTCGACGTTGTCTACAAGGTGAAAGAGCGTAACACCGGTAGCTTCAACTTCGGTATCGGCTACGGTACCGAAAGCGGCGTCAGCTTCCAGGCGGGCGTCCAGCAGGATAACTGGTTAGGTACCGGTTATGCGGTCGGGATCAACGGCACCAAAAACGATTACCAGACCTATACCGAACTGTCGGTGACCAACCCGTACTTCACCGTTGACGGTGTGAGCCTCGGCGGCCGTATCTTCTATAATGACTTCGATGCGAACGATGCGGATCTGTCTGACTATACCAACAAAAGCTATGGTACAGACGTCACGCTGGGCTTCCCGGTCAACGAATACAACACGCTGCGCGCCGGGGTCGGTTATGTTCATAACTCCCTGTCCAATATGCAGCCGCAGGTGGCGATGTGGCGTTACCTGAACTCGATGGGCCAGTATCCGGACAACACCAACGACCGGAACTCGTTCAGTGCGAATGACTTCACCTTCAACTACGGTTGGACCTACAACAAGCTTGACCGCGGCTTCTTCCCAACGGAAGGTTCGCGCGTCAACCTGAACGGTAAGGTGACCATTCCGGGCTCAGACAACGAATACTACAAAGCGACGCTGGATACCGCCACCTATGTGCCGATCGACAACGATCACCAGTGGGTAGTGTTGGGTCGTACCCGCTTTGGCTATGGCGATGGTATCGGCGGCAAAGAGATGCCGTTCTATGAGAACTTCTATGCCGGTGGTTCCAGCACCGTGCGTGGCTTCCAGTCGAACACCATTGGTCCGAAGGCGGTGTACTTCCCGTCGAGCAGCCGTCATGATGGCGATAGCGGTTATACCAATGACTGTAAGAGCACCGAATCCGCGCCGTGTAAATCCGATGATGCGGTGGGCGGTAACGCGATGGCGGTGGCCAGCCTGGAGCTGATTACCCCGACGCCTTTTATTAGTGACAAATATGCGAACTCGGTCCGTACTTCCGTCTTCTGGGATATGGGTACCGTATGGGATACTCACTGGGATTCGAACGCCTATGGCGGTTACCCGGATTACAGTGATCCGAGCAACATCCGTATGTCTGCGGGTATTGCCGTGCAGTGGATGTCGCCGTTGGGGCCGTTGGTCTTCTCCTACGCCCAACCGTTCAAAAAGTACGATGGAGACAAAGCCGAACAGTTCCAGTTTAACATTGGTAAAACCTGGTAATTGTTGGCGGCAACGGAATGCAAGTGCAGTATAGCGCTGACTGTAGGCGATAACGCGGTTATCGCCTCGCCACGCAAATAACGGTACCCCTGGGTACTCATGGGATGGTAAGGAGTTTATTGTGAAAAAGTGGTTATTAGCTGCAGGTCTGGGTTTGGCAATGGTAACTTCCGCTCAGGCGGCAGATAAAATTGCCCTGGTGAACATGAACAGCCTGTTCCAACAGGTTGCCCAGAAAACTGGCGTTTCCAACACGCTGGAAAACGAGTTCAAAGGCCGCGCTAGCGAACTGCAGCGTATGGAAGGCGACCTGCAGTCTAAAATGCAGCGTCTGCAGTCCATGAAGCCGGGCGCCGATCGTACCAAACTGGAAAAAGACGTGATGGCTCAGCGCCAGACCTTCTCCCAGAAAGCGCAGGCGTTTGAACAGGATCGCGCACGTCGTTCCAACGAAGAGCGTGGCAAACTGGTTACCCGCATCCAGACTGCTGTACAGAGCGTAGCGAAAGATCAGAGCATCGATCTGGTGGTTGACGCAAATGCCGTTGCATACAACAGCAGCGATGTAAAAGACATCACCGCTGATGTGCTGAAACAGGTTAAATAAGTAATGCCTTCAATTCGACTGGCTGATCTCGCGCAGCAGTTGGATGCAGAATTACACGGTGATGGCGATATCGTCATCACCGGCGTTGCGTCCATGCAGAGCGCGAAAACGGGCCAAATCACTTTCATGGTCAACCCTAAGTACCGTGAACACCTGGCCGCTTGTCAGGCTTCTGCCGTTGTCATGACGCAGGATGATTTGCCTTTTGCCCATAGCGCCGCGCTGGTAGTGCGTAATCCCTACCTGACCTACGCGCGCATGGCTCAAATTCTTGATACCACGCCGCAGCCGGCACAGGATATCGCGCCGAGCGCGGTCATCGATCCGTCGGCGAAGCTGGGTAACAACGTGGCGATCGGCGCTAACGCGGTTATCGAATCCGGTGTTGTACTGGGCGATAACGTGGTGATCGGTCGATGTGAGCGTAGTCAATGTGGCTCTGGAGAGATTCAAAGCCGAGTTCGCCACGGACGTGCTGCAATTGCAATGGATAGTTAACGCTTATACCTTGTTTTTCGCCTCGCTCCTGCTCACCGGTGGGGCATTAGGCGATCGTTTTGGGCACAAAACGGTGTTTTTGTGGGGATATGCAGTGTTCACCCTGGCCTCGCTAGGCTGTGGCCTGGCTCATACATTACCCATTCTGATCGGCTTTCGGTCACTGCAAGGCATTGGCGCTGCGCTGTTGGTACCGACGTCTCTGGCCCTTGTGCGTATTGCCTATGAAGTACCCGCCGAACGCAGCAAGGCTATTGCTCTCTGGGCTGGGGTTGCCGGGATCGCGCTAGCTGCCGGGCCGGTTGTTGGTGGGCTGCTGATCGGCGTGTTCGGCTGGCGCAGCATTTTTTTCATCAACCTGCCCATCGGCCTAATTGGGATCGTGCTATGCATGGTCAATACACCCCGTATTGCACCCAATCATAAAGGAGGGTTCGATCTCTGGGGGCAGATCCTGGCGTTGTTCACCCTGGCCAACCTGACCTACACGGTCATTGAATTGGGCCGGGAGGGGGGCGTTGACCTGCGAGTGATTATCCACTCACTGTGTTTTGTGCTCGGACTGATTGGTTTTATCTGGGTCGAGTCGCGCACCGCGCGTCCTATGGTTCCTCTCTCGGTCTTCAACAATGCGGCGTTCAGCCTGGCCTCGATCTTGGGGGTCATCGTGAATTTTGTGTTTTACGGACTGATATTCGTCTTCAGTATCTTTTTACAGCAGGTCAATCATTACTCGGTGATCAGCACCGGTCTGGCATTCCTACCGATGACGGGTGTCCTGTTCTTCGGTAATCAGTTGGCGGCCAGGTGGTTACCCAAGCTGCGCGAGCGACGGCTGCTGGCGTTGGGACTTGCCATTGCATTGCTGGGCGTGGTTTCGTTGTGGCCATTTGTAGACGGTGCACCCTACGCAGACATTGCCGTACAGATGTTTGTTATCGGCTTCGGTATATCTCTGACCGTTCCCACGCTGACTGCGACAGCGGTCAACCACGTCAGCAGTGACAAGTCCGGGGTTGCTTCGGCAATAGTTAACGCCTCGCGCCAGGTCGGCGGCCTGATCGGGGTGGCAATTTTCAGCTTGTTGATCAGCGTGGCCGATGCCTCCCAGTTTGGCCGCGGATTCGCCCAGGTTATCGTCCTGTCCTCGTTGCTGTTGGCGGTGGGCTGGGCTTTGACGCTCGTGTTGCTGCGCAAGCAACCATTGGCCGTGAAATCGGCTACGTGAAGCAATGCTCAAAAAACCCGAAAACGATGGAGGTTGTACATGCAAACCGTCATGAAAAATGAGTCAAATCCAGGCTATACACCTTTCCAACTGAACTCCCAGCAAATTCTGGATTTTAGGGCTAACGGATGGATGAAGCTGGAAAACGTTATTTCGGCTGAAACAGTGCAGATGTTGCTGAATGAGGCCAGAACAAGGATGGGTGAAGTCGCACGCACAGTAGACCGTAACGACCCGGGCAAACAGATTGAGAATGCCTACCGCTGGTATGCGCGCTGGGATGAAGTCTCCAGCACTTGTCCGCAGATAAAGGCGCTCAGCCACTCTCCCCGGCTGGCCAGTATTGCCTCACAACTGGTGGGGGAAGATGTGCGTTTTTATTCCGACCATGTGTTCGCCAAGAACCCGGAATCCGAGGCGGGTGGAGATACGCCCTGGCACCAGGACTTTCCCCATCACCCTCTGGATCGGCAAGGTGCCTTGAACATCTGGATTGCGTTGGTGGATCTCACGCCTGAGATGGGCACCATGCAGTTTCTCAGTCGTAGTCATCGGGCGGGCATGCTGGGAAGATATTTCAACCGTCGTGATGACGTGACCTTGATCGACGAGCACCCGTGGGTACTGGATGAGTTCGAAATGTCGCCACCTATTTCACTCAAGGCCGGTGATGCAACTGTGCACGACATGAACGTCATCCACGCAGCACCGGCCAACAGTTCCAACACGCCGCGCTGGGTGTATTCGACGCTCTGGCTGCCGGTTTCTGCACGCTATACGGGAGCGTCCAACCACCGTACTGACCCGCTCGGATTGACACTCGACATGCCCATGGAACATCCCAAGTTCCCCATTATTCCAACCCGCTGACAGGCACATTCTCCGGCTGGCGATTGCCGGCCGGTGTTCGATTGAGCCAGAGGATCTGCACATGCCACATGTTTATCTTGAATATTCCGCAGGAGTAGATGACAACGTTAATGCCAGGGAAGCGATCCAGCGGCTTCATCAGGCGCTCGTCGAGGTATCCGGATTGCGACTGGACTTGGTCAAGACACGACTTATTCGGTACGACGACTACTTCATTGGTGACTGCAATGAACCTCAGGAATTCATCCACCTGAATGTTTCGACCGTGTCCGGAAAGGCCGGAGATGATGAGCAGCGGCGGGCGATCAGCGGTACGCTGCTGGATGTGCTTGCTGATATTTTCGAGCCTGTTTTGCAGCAACAAAAGGTGGATATTTCTGTACAGATCACTGAGGTACCGGCAAGTGGGTACGTACGCAGGCGGTCGACGACCTTGGTTCCATGATGCTTTGGTATGGTTGAGGGCTTGAAGGGATGTAGGTGAGGGCTCTACACCGGGACCACCGGAATTTCCGTTACCGAGGCTATTGATGCATATCAGCGGGGCTGGAGATCTTGCCAGAGAATTGGCTTTGCGTTGCTTTGTGGTATCTGGCATTTCATCGGACAAGGCCGGATGATGTATGCGCCGGACGTGAGGGACAGAAGTTAACTCGGCTGCTTTGGGCACTTCGCGCCGACCAGCAGCCTGCGTGCGATTTTGTCGTGTCGTTGCGCAACGGTCTCGTTGTTTCCCTACTGGCAACTGAACCGGCGCTTTCTGATCAGGGTGAGTAACTGGATCGCAAACTGCTGTACTTGCCGAAGGCGGCGCGTTAGCGACGTTGGATATTACGAGCCTGTGTGGTAGTGACGGTTCACCTGAGCACCTCAATTTGCTGCCGATCCACTCAGCCAAAGGTTGTGAATGCGACGTGGTCATCATGGTCGGCTTGGGTCTGGATAACCTGACTTGACGTAATGAGACACCAGTGAGGTTGTACCAAAGCCGTCGTCTTTTCTATGTGGAGTTGACCTGTGCACGAGACGAGGTGCATATGCTGTATCCCATTTTTGTAGAGGGTCGCTACGGCCCGAGGTGTCTCGGGCGTTCGCCATTTCTGGATGAGCTGGAGGCACGAATGCATACGGCTGGTTTACGGTAGTTAATAATAAACACGTGACCGAATCTGTGGGCCGCCAGTATATGAAACTAACTGGATTAACTGGCTGACGCTGCGCGGCAATGGTGCCCGCACATAGTGTTCCGTCGCCGGATGAGCAGGTGGTGGTTCTGAGTATGGACGGCAGTCTCGAAACTGCGTTTGTACTGCCCTCCATTTACTCCAGACAGTTTGCACCGCCTTCGGATTCCGTGGACGGCTGCGTGACGCAGAACCCGGGCGGCGGCTGGTTAGAACACGAGCCTGCCACTGGGTGCTGGCATGTCCGGAGCATCAAATCCATAGTGATTCAGGTGGCAGACAATATTAGCCTCAAAATCACTTAGTTTGTCGTGGAGGTCGACACCATTCACATCAACAGCGAGGTGGTGATAAACGGCGCAGTCACCCAGGGGGGCGGCCCAATGAATTCCAACGGGATCGTAGTGGATGACCATACTTATATCAAAATTATGAAAGGTGGTGGCACGTCGGGAGGTCCGGTATGATGCTATATCTCGGCATGAGTCAGAACAACGGCAAGGGCATAACGGACTGTCGTTTTCGGAGCAGTAGCTGATTTGACGTACCATCTCCACAAAAAAGCTATCAGTCCTTATCCACTCAACGCGCCTCTGACGAGCGTAAGCCAGAGAAACATCGGGATAGGCACCTAAGCCGAGGCGAGATTCTTTACCATTAATATGATATTTGAGATACCAAAGACGTGAACCGCCTGGATTGACTAAAAGGTACAGTCCATGAGGATCGGAAACTTTGAAGGGTTTAGCGGAAGGTTTTAAGCTGCGGATTTTAGCGTCGTTCAGAGACATATGGTGGTCACTTCATAATCGAACTGAAATGACCCCAAATCAGACCACCAATCTTGCCCGATGCGGAGGGGAATATGAAAATTCATCAGGAAGACTTTTCACGCTAACCTGTTGAATCTAAATCGTATAAAGATTCGTGAAGATGCATGAAAACAAGAATTTGGCTCCTCTGACTGGACTCGAACCAGTGACATACGGATTAACAGTCCGCCGTTCTACCGACTGAACTACAGAGGAATCGTGTGGAGTCGTATCTTAGCGGCGAAAAATCTTTTGTCAAACATCAATTCGCCTGTTCAGGTGCAACTGCCGCTTCCATCAACAATTTGTTGTCATTTCCGACAATTATTCAGGAAAAATACTTTGCAGGATATCCATTTCTCAATCATCATTTGAAATGTTGTTTCAACATCTCTCACTAAGGTCTCTCTTGAACGTCACCTCCGCCGTACGCCAGGCCGTCGAACGGACATCCTGGTTTAAAAAACGTCAGCGTTATCGTGTGCTGTACTGGCGCGAAATCAGCCCTCTCGCTGTCCCCATTCTGCTGGAAAATGCCTGTGTGCTGTTGATGGGGGTGTTGAGCACCTTCCTTGTCAGCTGGCTGGGAAAAGAGGCCATGGCCGGGGTGGGGCTGGCCGATAGCTTTAACATGGTGATCATGTCGTTCTTTGCCGCCATCGATCTTGGCACCACGGTGGTGGTGGCTTTTAGCCTTGGCAAGCGCGATCGGCGGCGGGCGAGAGCGGCCGCGCGTCAGTCGCTGGCCATTATGACGCTGTTTTCCATTTTGCTGGCGGGGGTGATCCATGCCTTTGGTCAGCAGATTATTGATTTTGTCGCCGGTGACGCCACTGCGCAGGTTAAGGCCCTGGCCCTGACCTACCTGGAGCTGACGGCGCTGAGCTATCCAGCGGCGGCGATTGCGCTGATCGGTAGCGGTGCACTGCGCGGCGCCGGAACCACCAAAATCCCGCTGCTGATCAACGGCGGGATGAACATCCTCAACATTTTAATCAGCAGCGTGCTCATCTACGGCATCTTCTCCTGGCCGGGGCTGGGGTTTGTCGGCGCCGGTCTTGGGCTGACCATTGCTCGCTATATTGGCGCGATAGCCACTATCTGGGTGCTGATGGTGGGTCTCAATCCGGCGCTGCGCTTGTCGCTGAAGGGCTACTTCAAACCCTTTAACTTCGCCATTATCTGGGAGGTGATGGGGATCGGCATCCCGGCCAGTATCGAATCGGTCCTGTTCAATGGCGGCAAGCTGCTGACTCAAATGTTTGTCGCCGGGATGGGTACCAACGTTATCGCCGGCAACTTTATCGCTTTTTCAGTGGCCTCGCTGATTAACCTGCCGGGCAATGCCCTCGGCTCCGCCTCGACGATCATCACCGGTAAGCGACTGGGAAAAGGGCAGATTGGTCAGGCTGAATTCCAGGCCTGGCATGTGTTCTGGTTGTCGACGATCATTCTGACGCTGATCGCCTGGGGCAGCGCCCCGTTCGCCGGCTTCATTGCCTCGTTCTATACCCATGAAGACGACGTGAAAGAGGTGGTGAAGCAGCTCCTGTGGCTCAACGCCCTGTTTATGCCAATCTGGTCGCTGTCGTGGACCTTACCCTGCGCGTTTAAGGGGGCCCGCGACGTACGCTATACCATGTGGGTGTCAATGCTGGGCATGTGGGGCTGCCGGGTGGTGGCGGGCTATACGCTCGGTATCGTGCTGGGGATGGGCGTGATAGGCGTGTGGTTGGGGATGGTGCTCGACTGGGCGGTGCGCGGCGTGCTGTTTTACTTCCGCATGGTGAGCGGGCGCTGGCTGTGGAAGTACCCGCGCGTGAAGGCTTCGCCAGAAAAAAACTGAGTCTCTTGCCGGATAAACGCCATTTTTTGCGCAAAGTGAAGAATAATTCGGCAAACGATTCATTTTATTAAAAACAGGCTTTGACAGGACCGGGCGTCATCGTTACTATGCGCCCCGTTCACACGATTCCTCTGTAGTTCAGTCGGTAGAACGGCGGACTG
>OKER01000412.1_pt1 | contig 9638 bp, 6 predicted proteins | sample 1610031 | NCBI WGS metagenome assembly OKER01 (sample SAMN04436611, study PRJEB24849) | human gut metagenome | biome: human gut; feature: NICU; material: stool | host: Homo sapiens | place: USA: Saint Louis, MO | collected 2009-12-31
ATCCTTTCGGTACCGCCGCCAATGATCTGCCGCTGAACGCCATGTGCAATACCATTGAGCGCAATCTGCTCGACATGACCGGTCAGCATCCGCTGCCGGAGACGCTGCGTCCGGACCGTTACTTCAATCTGACCTGAATCAGACCCACCGGGCGGTTTCCGCTGCCCGGTCATCGCTTTCCCGTGGGTCTTTTATCCGTCAGCGCACAGCGACGATAACCGCGAAAATTTGCAAATAAGTTAAATTTAACACCTGATAGATAACATCAATTATACAGATTTGTGGTGTATGTTATTATTCAGTTAACAAACGCAGTACCTACGCTTTCCCATCGTACTATCCTTGAGAAACCGCATCCTAATCAGGTGACGCCGTGCTAACCACGCCCCGTCGCCCGGGGCCGTCGTACGCCTTTTTTCAGGCTGCGGCGGCCAGAACAGAGCAGCAGGAGTTAAAAGATGACCAATAAAAGACGCGCGGTGCCCGGTGTTCACCCCTATGATGGCCCGGCAGGCGGGTGGGGCGCCCTGAAGGCCACGGCCATCGCTGTGCGTACCCAGATGGATGCCTTCGAAGCGCCCGCCACGCTGCTGCGAACTAACCAGCCGGATGGGTTTGACTGCCCGGGCTGCGCCTGGCCGGATAAAGAGCATAAATCCACTTTTCAGTTTTGCGAAAATGGCGCCAAAGCCGTGACCTGGGAAGCGACCACCAAACGGGTGACGCCCGCGTTCCTCGCGGCCAACACCGTGACCTCCCTGCTGGCGAAGAGCGATTTCGAACTGGAGGGCTATGGCCGCTTAACCCATCCTTTAGTCTACGACCGCGCCAGCGATACTCTGCGTCCGGTGGCGTGGGAGCAGGCCTTCTCCCGCATCGGCGAGATCCTTCGCGGCCTGCAGCCTGATGAGGTCGAGTTCTATACCTCTGGCCGGGCGTCCAATGAGGCAGCGTGGCTGTTCCAGCTGTACGCCCGCGAGTATGGCACCAACAACTTCCCCGACTGCTCCAACATGTGCCACGAATCCACCAGCGTGGGCCTGCCGCAGTCGATCGGGATTGGCAAAGGCACCGTCTCCCTCGACGATTTTGACCAGACCGAGCTGGTGATCTCCATCGGCCATAATCCGGGCACCAACCACCCACGGATGATGGGCACCCTGCATGAGCTTTCCCGCCGCGGCGTGCCGATTATCGTTTTCAATCCGCTGCGTGAGCGGGCGCTGGAGCGTTTTGCCGACCCGCAGAACGTGATGGAGATGGCGACCCGGCGCTCGACGCCGATCGCCTCGACCTACTACCAGGTGCGGGCCGGCGGTGACGCGGCGGCGCTGAAAGGGATCGCCAAAGCGCTGCTGCAGCTGGAGGAGGAGCAGGGCAATGTGCTCGACCACGCGTTTATTACCCAGCATACCCAGGGATTCTCTGCCTTCGCCGAGGATCTGCATGCCACCCGCTGGCAGGATATCGAACAGGAGTCCGGCCTGACGCGCGAATCCCTGACCCAGGTCGCCGTGGCTTACGCCAAATCCAGGGCCACCATCGTCACCTACGGCATGGGTATTACCCAGCATAATAAAGGCACTTCCAACGTCCGTCTGATTGCCGACCTGCTGCTGATGCGCGGCAACATCGGCAAGCCGGGCGCTGGCATCTGTCCGCTGCGCGGCCACTCAAACGTGCAGGGAAACCGCACCGTCGGGATCAGTGAAAAACCCTCCGCGGCCTTCCTCGACAGCCTGCAGCGGGTGATGGGGATTACGCCGCCGCGGCATCATGGTCACGATGCGGTGAAGGCCCTGGAGGCCATGATCGCCGGCGACGCCAAAGCCCTGATTTGCCTCGGGGGCAACTTCGCTGTGGCGATGCCGGATCACGAACGCGCCTTCCCGGCGATGCGCGGCCTTGAGCTCAGCGTTCACGTCGGCACCAAGCTCAACCGCTCGCACCTGCTGACGGCGAAAGAGACCTTTATTCTGCCGTGTCTGGGCCGCACCGAGCTTGACCTGCAGGCCAGCGGCCGGCAGTCGATCACTGTCGAGGATTCGATGTCGATGGTGCATGCGTCGTCAGGCAAGCTTAAGCCCGCCTCGCCGACGTTGCGCTCGGAGCCGGCGATTGTCGCTGGTCTGGCGAAGGCCACTCTGCCGGCCAGCAAAGTGGACTGGCTGTATCTGGTGGAAGATTACGACCGCATTCGCGATCTGATCGAACAGACCATTCCGGGGTTCGAGGAGTATAACCAGCGTATTCGTCATCCCGGGGGCTTCCGCATGCCGCTACCGCCGACCGAGCGCATCTGGCCAACGGCCACCGGTAAAGCGATGTTCTCGGTCTTCAAAGGGGTGCATGAGAACGTGGTGGTGGAGGGCGAAGATGTGATGCGCTTAGTGACGCTGCGCAGTCATGATCAGTACAACACCACCATCTACGCGATGGATGACCGCTACCGCGGTGTTTTTGGCCGCCGCGACGTGCTGTTTATGAATGAACAGGACATGGCTGCCCAGGGGCTGGAACATGGCGATCGGGTAGATATTCATACCGCGCTGCCAGACAGCGAGCTGACGCTGGAAGATATCACGGTGGTAGCCTACGGCATCGCGCCCGGCACCGTCGGCGCCTATTATCCGGAAGCCAACGTGCTGGTGCCGCTGAACTATCTGGATGAAGAGAGCGGCACCCCTTCATATAAGTCGGTTCCCGTTCGTCTGACGCTGCGCTCGAAAGAGATCCGTCCGCTGGCCGGCGTACGCTAAAAAGCAGGGCGCAGGGCGGCATCGCGCCGTCCTGCGCCCCGCAGCCCCTCGTGATGTCCTCGCTTGAATTTATCGCTAGTGAAACTAACATTCTGGTAACCTGTGCGCGGCCCCGGGGGTGAACGGCGGGGTTCAAACGGGAAAGAGAATGGATATTAAGCAACTCAAGTATTTGATCGCGCTCGATCAGACGCGCCATTTTGGCCAGGCGGCGGCGGCCTGCCATATTACTCAGCCGACCCTCTCCATGCGCATTCGTAACCTGGAAGAGGAACTGAACCTGACGCTTATTCAGCGCGGCCAGCGCTTTGAGGGTTTTACCCCGGAAGGTGAGCGGATCCTGGCCTGGGCGCGGGCGGTGCTGGCCGCCCATGATGGTCTGGCGGCAGAGGCGGCGATCTGCTGCGGGTCGGCATGGTGCCGCTGGCGAGCCTCAACCCGATGCAGTTGATTAAACCGCTGGCGGAGAAATACCCGGCGCTGCAGTTCAGCCTGCTGTCGATGACCTCGGAGCAGATTATCGATGGTGTCAGCCGTAACCAGTTGGATCTGGGCATTTGCTATCTGCAGCATCTGGACCAGCGCCTGTTTAAGGTCGCCCGGTTGCCGCAAACCCGGATGGGGCTCCTGCATGATAAACGCCATTTCGACTTCAGCGGTGCGACGCCGGGGTGGGAGGCGCTGGCGACGTTGCCCCTCGGTTTTCTGACCAAGGGAATGTACTACCGGGAATCCATTGAAATCAGCTTTAAGGCTAAAGGGCTAACGCCGAAGTATGTTTTTGAAAGCGATTCGACGTTTCAGATTATCCAGGCGGTGCAGGCGGGGATCTGCTGCGCGATTATGCCGCTCAACAACGGCCTCGAAGCGCTGAGCGATAATCTTGACATTCTGCCGATCGCCGAAACCCAGGTCGATTCACAGCTGGCGCTCATTATGCGCCAGCAGGAGCCGGTATCAACCCTGGCGGAAAAATGCTTCGCCGAGGCGCAGGGGATTTTTGGCTGAGGCCGGGCCCTGCGACAACCTCATATATTCTCCAGTCGAATGCCCCGCGTTCTGGGGCCGAAGATCCCCACCGACAGCATCACCATCAGCATACTGACGACGATAAAGCTAATCACCCCCGGCGTGCCGGCGTATTGCAGAATAATGCCGATCAGGATGCTGGTCACCGCGGTGGAGAGCCGGCTGAACGAGTAGCAGAAGCCGACGGCGCGGGCGCGAATATGGGTCGGGAAGACCGCGGCCTGGTAGGCGTGGTAGCTGATGGTCAGCCAGGCGTTGGACCAGGTGATCATAAACCCGCAGATCACCAGCAGAATCGGGCTGTTTTGCAGGGCGAACAGGGTCCCGAAGATGACAGTCATCAGCGCGGAGAGGACAATTTGCCACTTGTTCTCAAAGCGATGCACGAAGCGGGTGCAGAACAGGCAGCCCAGCGGATAGGCGAGGGTGATAAAGAAGGCGTACAGCAGACTGTGAGTGATGCTGGCCCCCTGACCGGAGAGCAGCGCCGGCAGCCAGTTGCCAAAGCCGAAGAAGCCGATCGCCTGGAAGAAGTTCATCACCATTAGCATCAGGGTGCGCTGCCGATACTGCGGCGCCCAGATTTCGCGGAAGGTGCCGCGTTTGACGACGCTCTGTGCCGCATGCGCATGCTTCGGCGACGGCGTCACGCCACAGCGGGCTTCCATCTCACTCATCACCGCATGCGCGTCATCATGCCGCCCTTTGCTTTCCAGCCAGCGCGCTGACTCCGGCAGCTTTTTGCGGATAAACCAGACCGCCAGCGAGAACAGCGCGCCAAAGATGATCACCCAGCGCCAGCCGCTGAGGCCGAAGAGGGTGGTTGGCACCAGCATCCAGGACATCAGCGCCACCGCCGGAACCGACAGGAACTGGATGAAGAAAGCGAAAGCAAACGCTTTATTGCGCAGATGGGTTGGCATCCATTCGCTGAGATAGGTATCAATAGTCACCAGCTCAATACCGAGGCCGATCCCCACCAGAAAGCGGAAAAAGATCACCCCTTCCGCGCTACTCTGCGTCGCCATCAGCAGCGAAAAGAGGCCGTACCAGGCGAGCGCCACCATAAACGTCAGACGGCGCCCCAGCCTGTCCGCCAGCGGCGCCAACAGACTGGCGCCAATAAACAGCCCCATAAAGGTGGCGGAGGCAAAAGCCGCCTGATCGGCAATCCCGAAAATTCCCGCCTGCCCGGTGTGAAAAATCCCGTCGGCCAGCAGCCCTGCGCTGATATACCCGGTCTGGAACAGGTCGTAGAGCTCGAAGAAGCCACCGAGGGAGAGCAGGGTGATAAACGACCATAAACCGAAGGAGGCGGGCAGCGCATCAATGCGTCCGGTTAAGCTGGCGTGCGGTTGTCCTGGCGAGGCATAAGGCGCGCCGCCGAGAACCTGGGTGGTAGACATGGTGTTGTATTCCTCAGGATGAATGGTTTGCCTGCTAATGTTAATTGATTGTTAATAGTTTTAAATTTTTAATCCTACGCGTTAGCTGCAATCTTTAGCGCAAGATATCGCGATACACCATGAAAAATGAGATTCATGCTAGTTTTCGCCGCATGCCAGGCGAAGAATTGAAGTAAATCACCGCGGACGGTATTTCCCGTTGTGCGATTCGCCAACCCGCAGGAAAGCGGCTAGAATGGCCTCCTCGCAGGAGGTTATAAGAATGTTAAAAGAGGGATGTATGGCGTCGTATTCAGATCAGCCAGAGATGGCGACTGAGTTTCGCTTTACCCGTGTGATGGCCGAGCAGGCGGCGCGGGCGCGTCTGACGCTCGATGACGATCAGTTGTCGCTGATCGCTCGCCTGGATGCTTTGGGCCAGCAGCTGTTGTCCGCGGCTGGTACGCCGCAGGGGCTGTACGTCTGGGGGCGGACCGGGCGGGGGAAAAGTTTTATCCTCGACCACTTTTTTGCCAGCCTGCCGCTCGCCGCCCGGCGGCGGGTCCATTTTCATCACTTCTTCCGCGAGCTACATCAGCGGCTGAATGCTCCCGGCGCGCCCGACCTGCAGGCGGTGATGAGGCAGATGACTTCCGGCTGTCGTCTGCTGTGCTTCGACGAATTTCATCTTCACGACCCTGGCGACGCGATGCTGATCAAGGTCTTACTGGAGCATCTCTTTCAGCGCGGTATTGTGCTGTTGGCGACGTCAAACTATCCGCCGGAGATGCTGCTGCCCAATCCGCTGTATCACGATCGCTTTTTACCGTCGATCGCGCTGATCCGCGCCCACCTGGCGGTCGTCGCGCTGAACGGTGAGGAGGATTATCGCCAGCGTCATCTGAGCGTCGATAATGCCTTCTGCAGCGGGCGGATGTGGGTTAATCCGAATACACAACAGCGTCAGCTGTATGACCTGCCGTCGTTACCTGCCGAACCGGTTTCGCTGACGGTAGGTTATCGCACCCTGCTGGCGGCCACGGCGTCATCCACTCTGCTCCACTTCACCTTTGCCCAGCTCTGTCAGGCCGCCACGGCGGTGATGGACTATCTGACGCTCAGCGAAAGCTATACGGTCTGGTTACTGGAAGAGGTGCCGCCGCTGGCTACGGTGGGGCCGGCGGCCCAGCAGCGCTTTATCAACGTGATCGATGTGCTGTATGAAAAGCAGATCCGCCTGCTGCTGGTAACCTGCTGCGATCTGGAGACGCTGGTGGCCGGGGTGGAACTGGAGGATATTCAGCGTACGCGGAGTCGCCTGCAACAGTTGCCGCGGGCGGTATAAGCAAAACGCCCCGGCGGGTGCCGGGGCGGGGGGATTACAGATCGAAACGGTCGAGATTCATCACCTTAGTCCAGGCGGCGACGAAGTCATGCACCAGCTTCTGCTGCCCGTCGGCGCAGGCGTATACTTCCGCCAGCGCGCGCAGTACAGAGTTGGAGCCAAACACCAGATCCACGCGGGTGGCGCTGTACTTCGCCTCGCCGGTTTTACGGTCGCTGCCGGTAAACAGCTCCGCGTGGTCATCGGCCGCTTTCCAGACGGTGGCCATATCCAGCAGGTTGACGAAGAAGTCATTGCTGAGCACGCCGACGCGGTCGGTGAACACCCCGTGCTTGCTGCCGTCGTAGTTCGCGCCCAGTACGCGCAAGCCACCGACCAGCACGGTCATTTCCGGGGCGGTTAGCGTGAGCTGCTGGGCTTTATCGATCAGCAGCGTTTCCGTCGAGACACCGCCTTCGATACGGCGATAGTTGCGGAAGCCATCCGCCAGCGGCTGCAGCAGGTCAAACGACTCGACGTCGGTCTGCTCAGGCAGGGCGTCGACGCGGCCTGGGGTAAACGGCACGTTAACGCTGACGCCGGCGGCAGCGGCCGCCTGCTCAACGCCGACCACGCCAGCCAGCACGATGATATCGGCTAACGACGCTTTGCCGGAGGCGCGCTGGATCGCCTGCAGAGTCGGCAGCACCCGGCTGGCGATAGCATTGACCGGCCAGTCTTTCTGCGGAGCGAGGGCCAGGCGTGCGCCGTTAGCGCCGCCGCGCTTATCGCCGCCGCGGAAGGTGGAGGCGGAAGCCCAGGCGACCGAGACCAGCTCACTCACCGACAGGCCGGCGCCGGCGATGGCGGTTTTCAGACTGGCGATATCCTCAGCGCTCGGCTGGTGAGTCGCTGCCGGCAGCGGATCCTGCCAAATCAGATCTTCTTTCGGCACTTCCGGACCGAGGTAACGGGATTTTGGCCCCATATCACGGTGGGTCAGCTTGAACCACGCCCGGGCAAACGCCTCGTTAAAGGCCTGCGGATCGTTGAGGAAGCGGCGGGAGATCTTCTCAAACTCCGGGTCGAAGCGCAGGGTCAGGTCGGTGACCAGCATGGTCGGTTTGCGCTTTTTCCCCGGATTAAACGGATCCGGGATAATTTCCGGCGCATCTTTGGCTTCGAACTGGATAGCGCCAGCCGGGCTGCGGGTCTGCACCCATTCATATTTAAACAGGTTCTCGAAGAAGTAGTTGCTCCACTGGGTGGGCGTCTGCGTCCAGACCACTTCCAGACCGGAGGTGATGGCATCCGCACCTGCGCCGCTGCCGTAGCTGGAGTGCCAGCCCAGACCCTGCGCTTCCAGTGGGGCGGCTTCCGGCTCGGCGCCGACGTGGCTGGTTTCGGCGGCGCCGTGGGTTTTGCCCAGCGTGTGGCCGCCAGCGATCAGGGCGACAATCTCTTCATCGTCCATCGCCATATTGCCGAAGGTGGCGCGAATGGCCGCTGCGGCGGACAACGGCTCGCCGCTGGCGTTCGGTCCCTCCGGGTTAACGTAGATCAGCCCCATTTCGGTGGCGCCGATGGCCTGTTTCGCCAGGCTTTCCGGGTGACGGTGGGCCAGCCACTCTTTCTCATCGCCCCAGTCGACGTCCAGATCCGGTTCCCAGACATCTTCACGACCGGCGCCAAAGCCAAAGGTGCGGAAGCCGGCGTTTTCCAGAGCGACGTTACCCGCCAGCATGTAAAGGTCGGCCCAGGAGATTTTCTGGCCATATTTCTGTTTTACTGGCCACAGCAGACGACGGGCTTTATCGAGACTGACGTTGTCTGGCCAGGAGTTCAGCGGCGCAAAGCGCTGCTGCCCACGGCCTGCGCCGCCGCGACCGTCAACGGTGCGGTAGGTGCCGGCGCCGTGCCAGGCCATGCGAATAAACAAGCCAATATAGCTACCCCAGTCTGCCGGCCACCACTCTTGCGAGTCGGTCAGCAACGCTCTGAGGTCAGCTTTCAGCGCGGAGTAGTCGAGCTTTTTAAACTCTTCCCTGTAGTTAAAATCCTCACCCAACGGGTTGGAACGACTGGAGTGCTGGTTCAGCAGATCGACACGCAGCTGGTTAGGCCACCAGTCGCGGTTGCCGGTGCCGCTGCCGGCGCTCTGTTTTGGCGTCTCGGCGTGGAAAGGGCACTTTCCGGCGGATGCGTTGTTGGATGGGTCGTTTGACGTGCTCATATCAGGCTCCGTTTGCTTTTGTGAATGCCATTACGATATACACTGCTACCAATAAGCGATATTTGAATGAGTCTACAGATTTAATAGCTAATTCCGTTCAACGAAGGGTAAACATCCCCTTATATGACCAGGGAGACCTGGCGGTTAGTATAAACCTCACCATTAACCATAGACGTAACGAGACGGCAAAGGAAACGATCTGCGTCAATCAGGGAGCCGGAATGCTAATTGTTTGAGATATGACAATTTTCCTGCGAGAAAAGGATGAGGGCTGTCCGTTGCGCGAGCGCAACGAATGTTCGGTACGGGGGTTGTTGGCGGACACAGAATAAGCTAATACTTAGGCACCATGTGACTGGCGCTGAAGACAGAATACTGTCGGGGAGCATGGTCGACGTCGCCGCGCGCCTGGGCATTACCGATAGCTGGAGATAAGTTATGCCTGAATTCGCTTCATTAATGGCCTTTGCCGCGGTGGCGCTGGGGTTGGTGTTAACCCCAGGCCCCAACATGATGTATCTCACTTCGCGTTCGATTTGCCAGGGAAAACGCGCTGGCTTTATCTCCCTTGCCGGCGTGGCCGTGGGATTTTTCTTCTATATGTTGTGTGCCGCTTTCGGCATCACCGCGTTGGTTTTCGCGGTTCCATACGCCTACGATGCCTTGCGTTTATGCGGGGTCGCTTATTTGCTCTATCTGGCGTGGCAGGCGATCAAACCGGGAGGGCGGCCGATATTTGCGGTGCGCGACTTACCCGCGGACAGTGGGCGTAAGCTGTTTCTGATGGGATTCCTCACCAGCCTGGCGAACCCCAAAGTTGCCATCCTGTATCTGTCCCTGCTGCCGCAGTTTATCACCCCCGGACTCGGCAGCGTGCTCAGTCAGTCGTTAATATTAGGCTGTACCCA